>Ga0307408_100000382_pt1 | contig 40475 bp, 35 predicted proteins | sample 322Cmetagenome_FD_202116 | JGI IMG/M metagenome (GOLD analysis project Ga0307408, IMG submission 202116) | Maize rhizosphere microbial communities from greenhouse at UC Davis, California, United States - 322HYB-C-3 | ecosystem: Host-associated > Plants > Roots > Rhizosphere > Soil | place... | reverse complement strand
CTTTGCATTTCTCAGGATCAAAAGGGAATATGGGAATGTCTTCCGTTATATATACATTTTTCCCGGCTGCCGCCAGCGCATCGACCACTTTCGTCAGTTCCGCATCCAATGTCGATTCTTTGGGGACCTCGCTGTACCTCGCCACCCAGTGCATCGTCAGAATGACAGTCTTGATGCTGCGGTTCCCGATAACCGAACGATAGATAGTCTTGAATTCCGGGTTATCCAGGAACGGAGGACTTCCCTTGATGTAAAAGGCGACATTTTTCTCCGGCAGTGCCTCAGCCATGCCAATGAAAAGGTGCTCGGCGTGACTATCGCCAACCAATGCAATATCGACCTGTTCATTAGGCTTGGATTGCATGCATCGGGTATATATATCCCATTTGAGGGCTTCCGCTGCAACGTCGGCTGGTGTGCACAGGAAGTATTTTTCAGCAATATACTTGTGATACGTGAGATGCCCGGTATCGCCAGTTCTACTATTTTGAAACTGGGCGTCGCTCCTGAAAGTTAATCCATCCTTCAAGTAAGTGCCGTAGCCGATCAATCCCAGAATAGCCGCAAGCACAAACAGCACGGCAGTCTTGACTTTGCGGAGTTTGCCAAATCGAATAGGACGCTCTATGAGCTTGAAGGTGAGCCACGACAACAGCACTGACGAAGCGACCGCAACCAAGCGGGCGGACTGGCTGGCCTCCTCGCCCTGAATAATGCGTAAAAACGAAAGCAGGACCCAATGCCAAAGATAGAGCGGGTAACTGATCAGCCCTACCCAGACCAATAAGCGGTGCGACAACAGTTTACGGTTCACCCAGGTTTGAGGGCCGGCAAGTATAAGCAAGGCGGCACCCACTACCGGGACCAGGGCACGCACGCCCGGATAAGCGACGGTACGGCTATAGGCCGCAATGGCAACCCCAATCAGTATCAGCCCCAGGCCTGCCATGAGGTTGGCCAATAATGGCTGGCCGGCCACCCCTATCGAAATCCGCTGAATCCCGGCACTTTCCGGGCGGCCGAACAAGCGCCATTGCACCCTGAACCCATTAATGTAGGCAATTACCCCACCCAGCATCAGTTCCCAGAAGCGCGTTTGGGGAGCAAAAAACGTCTTGACCACGTCGTCATGGGCGCCCTTGGCATTCAGGACAAACGAGACTGTCCCAAGCAGAATTATGCTGATCAGGATGTTAAGCCTGGTCTTCCATAATGCCCAGACCAGAAGCGGGTAAACCAGGTAAAACTGTTCCTCAATGGCCAGCGACCACAGGTGCATGAAGGGCTTCAGTTCAGTTTTAACGTCGAAATAGCCTGCCTCACGCCAGAGAATGAAATTTTCAACAAATCCCATGCCGGCGGCAATGTGTTTTCCGAGCTGCTTGAACTCTTCGGACAGCAAGACAAACCAGCCAGCCGCGTAGCCGGCAATTACCACCAGCACCAATGCCGGGAAAATACGCCTTATCCGGTGCGCATAAAATTCGACAAACGAAAACTCACGGTTTTCCAGGCTCTTAAAGACGATCAGCGATATGAGATAGCCTGAAATAACAAAGAAGACATCCACCCCAACAAAGCCGCCCGGCGCCCAGCGTGGGAAGGCATGGAAGACAACGACGGAAATAATCGCAAGGGCGCGTAACCCATCTATATCAGGACGATATTTGGGGTGGACATTATGTGCTGACATTTATTGTTTTCTTGCGGGCATGCCTCACCATTGTGAGGATTTACCCTCATGCTGGAGCGCTATAGGGGAAACCGCGGGGGCTGCAGGCTGGCGTGTTCAGCTTTCGTACATCCAGCGCAGCGTCTCCGCCAACGGTCGTTGATGCAGTGTCCCGATCGCGGCCTGCAATTTGTCATTGCTGCCCACGAGCCGGACGACTTCGTTGCTGCGCACGAAGGCTGGATTAACCGAAACATTGATGCGATAACCGGCGATCCCGGCCATCATGTCGAGCACTTCGCCCAGCGAATGCCCCATTCCGGAGCAAACGTTAAAAGTCTGGCCTGCAAGCTCACCGCCCAACTCGACCAGCCTGCAGTAACTGTCCACCACCATGCGCACATCGGAGAAGTCGCGCCACACGTGCAGGTTGCCCAGTTCGATGTCGCGCGCGCCACGCTTGAAGTGCGAGACGATTTTAGGCAGCAGGAAGTTTTCGTGCTGCCCATGACCCGTATAGTTAAACGGCCGCACGATCGTAATCGGCAAGCGCTCCATCCACAGGCGCGCCATGTATTCCATCGCCAGTTTGCTGACCGCGTAATCATTGGCAGGGGCCGGCGCCACTGCTTCGCTGATCGGCTCCACCTCGGCATTGCCGTAAATATTGGCGCTCGATGCCAGCAACACGGCAGAAGGCTTGTTTGCCAACCCCGCCAATGCCTCCAGCAAGTGGCGCGTGCCGAGCAGGTTGACGCGGTACATCGCCTCGATATCCGAATGCGCTACAAAGGCAATCGCGGCCAGATGCACGACCACATCCGGCTGCACCGCTTCGGCCATGCGTTGCACCGCAGCGCGGTCGCTGAGATCGACCGCAATCACGTCCTGCTCTTCGGCACTCGGCGCCAGGGCGGTACCGAACACACGGTAACCAGCAGCGCGCAAAGATTGCGCCAGATACTGGCCAGTGAAGCCGTGAATGCCTGTAATCAATGCGCGTTTCATGGTGTCCAACTCAGAAAGAGAAGCCAGCAGCGTTACGGCGCAGATCGGCCTCCACCATCATCTGGCACAGCTGTTCCAGCGTGGTTTTCGGCTTCCAGCCCAGTTCACGGGTCGCTTTGGCAGGATCGCCGATCAACAGCTCGACTTCGGCCGGACGATAGAAGCGCGGGTTGACGCGCACCAGCTCCTTGCCGGTGCTCGCGCAGCGCCCCACTTCTTTCTCGGCCTCGCCCTTCCATTCGACCTGCACATCGATCGCCTTGAACGCCAGCGACACGAAGTCGCGCACGGTTTCGGTGCGGTTGGTCGCCAGCACGAAGGTATCGGGCTCGCTGGCCTGCAGCATGCGCCACATGCCTTCCACGTATTCCTTGGCAAAGCCCCAGTCGCGCTTGGCGTCCATATTGCCCAGTTCGAGCACCTCCAACTGGCCCAGCTTGATCTTGGCGACCGAGTCGGTGATCTTGCGGGTGACGAACTCGCGGCCGCGCAGTGGCGACTCGTGGTTGAACAGGATGCCGCTGGAACCGAAGATGCCGTAGGACTCGCGATAGTTCACGGTCATCCAGTGCGCGTACAGCTTGGCAACGCCATATGGGCTGCGCGGATAGAACGGCGTGTCTTCGACTTGCGGGATGGCCTGAACCTTGCCGAACATTTCCGAGGTTGAAGCCTGGTAGAAGCGGATCTTCGGATTCACGATGCGGATCGCTTCCAGCAGGTGGACCGGGCCAATGCCGGTGATGCCGGCAGTCGTGACCGGCTGGTCAAACGACACGCCGACAAAGCTTTGCGCTGCCAGGTTGTAGATCTCGTCGAAATTGCCGGCTTGCAGCAGGCGGATGCTGGAACCCAGGTCGGTCAGGTCGTACTCGACCAGCTTCAGTTTCGGATGCGCCTCGATGCCCAGTTCCGCGATGCGCCAGAAGTTCACCGAACTGGTACGACGATAGGTCCCGGTGACCTCATAACCTTTGTCAAGCAGCAGCTGCGCCAGGTATGCGCCGTCCTGGCCGGTGATACCAGTAATCAAGGCCCTCTTTTCTACAGGTTTCATCTTTCTTCCTTCAACAGTAACTTTGCCACTGGCATATAACGTATTTCATTCAGGCTGCGGCAGTACGCTTCGTCAGCCGCTTCCCCCAGGCCATTCCAGGCTGCTCGATGTACTTGAATGTGAGGGAAGCAATAATGGCCACCACAACAATGGTGAGTATGCAGCTCAAGGCGAATCCCAGGCCGTGATTGCCCGGGAAGATGCCATACAAGAACTTATACGCGCCCCAGATCCCCAGGTAGGACACCACATTGGGATGAACCAGGTACAGACTGAAGCTGATTTTCCCCAGGTATTCAGTCACAGGGTTGGTCAACATGCGGGTTGCGTGGAAGGACAGTCCGATGCACAGCAGCGAAAACGGAATACCCCACAACGTATCCCAGGTCGTACGCAGGCCGCGCGTCCAGAAGTACATGTACAGCGAAGAGTTCTTGTAAAGCAGGACGAGCAGTGCAAGCGCGAGGACGCACAGTCCCCGGGAAATCCACGCGCTGCCAGCCTGGGGCGCGACCTTCACCAGATAGGTATAAACGTGGAAGGCGACGATACCCCAGCAAAAATACGGGAAATCGACAATAAAATTGTGATAGGCGAAGCTCGGGATCTTGTCGACGAAGGGCGACAGCTGCACCGAAAAATGGGTCGCCATCAGGATCGCCAGAAACAGCAATACCAGCGCGCGCAGCAGCGTTTTAGCAAAGATCAACAGGACCGGGAACAGGCCATAAAACAGCATTTCCACACCGATGCTCCAGGAAGCGGGCACGATACCGTCAGTCAGGTGGGGAATCAGGTTGAACAGGAACGTTACATTCAGCAAAATATCCAGGAAGTTGAATGAGATACCGTTCACGTAGCGCACCATGATCAGCTGGAAGATCAGGATGGTGTAGAACAGCGGTGCAATCCTGAAGAAGCGGCGCAGGAAATAATTACCGATATGCTCTTCATTATGCAGCGCACCCCAGTAGCCATACGCCATGCTGAAAGCACTCACCACAAAGAACAGCGGCACGCCAAAACCGAAGTTGTATTTTACAAAATTCAAAACCTCAGGAATTTGAAGGCTGGCGATTCCGATCACATGGAACATAATGATCGCCACCGCGGCATACGCCCGCAGCGACTCAATGCCATTCAACCTGGGCCTTTTACCTTGGACAGCATCCACACTCATCGTTTATCTCTTTCGTATTTTTATCAAATCAAATTGGTTGCGTTTATTTGAAGACCCAATATTTGCTGAGAAGGAAACCGTTGACTGCAATCAGCGGCAGGGAAAAAATCTTACCCCAGATCACGCCTACCCCCAGCATGCTGTCCGAAACATAGATACAGGCCATGGTGAACAGGTAGTTGACGGCAACCACGATCAGGAAGCGGCTGATCTTCCACAGCGAAGGCGTCGACTTGAACGTCAGGTTCTGGTGGAACAGGTAATTCACCATCAGGCCCGCCATGAAGCCGCCGGCAACGGCCAATGGCGCGGCACAGCCCGCCACCAGCAGGGCCTTTAACGTACCGATGTCCACCACGGCCGACAGCAGGCCACCGCCCACGTAAACGGAAAAATGGCGCAGGCGGGCCACGGTCATGTTCATGTCTTGTCCCGCTTGATGGCAGTGCCGCGGCCACGGCGGTGCCATGGCGTCTTGGGTACCGAGCTGATGTCGAAGGCCAGGAAAGCCAGGATCAACTGCACGCCCATCAGGACCGGCAATGCCGACAGCATCACGGTGCCGGCCGGGGTCAGCGTGCCCTCACGCGCCGCCGACAGCCAGTGGCTCAGGCCGTACACGGAGCCAAAGCCCAGCAACAGCAGGCCCAGCGGCAATTCCACGGAGGCGATTGACAGGTCGCGCAGGTAGTAGTTGTAGAAAATGCGCTTGCTGAAGTTGCGGATATGCTTGGCCAGGAACTCGCCGACGATCTTGGAAATCTTCAGGTTGCTGACCTCGTCGCCGTAGCTGGCGTCCATCGGCACGTCCTGCACCACGGCACGCAGGGTGTTCAGGCGGAACAGGATGTCCGTCTCGAAGAAATAGCGCTTGCTGATCTTGTCGAACGGCAGGTGGCTGGCGACGTCGACGTGGATCGCGGTATAGCCGTTGGTCGGATCGAACAGATCCCAATAGCCGGACGAAATCTTGGTCATGAACGACAGCACGGCATTGCCGAACAGGCGGATCGCCGGCATCGAGCGGATTTCCTCCAGATCGTAGAAACGATTGCCCTTGGTGTAGTCGGCTTCGCCGCGCAGGATCGGCCCGACGAAATCAGGCACCAGCGACGGATCCATCTGGCCGTCGCCGTCGATCTTGACGATCACGCCCGCGCCATCGGCCACCGCCTGGCGGTAGCCGTGCATCACCGCGCCACCAACACCCTGGTTGACCTCATTGCGCAGCACGACGACGCGCGGATCGACATTGTTTTTTTCGATGAAGTCGCCCGAGCCATCCGGACATTTGTCGTCGACAGCATAAATCCGCCATACCTCGGGACCGATCGCGGCGATCACGCCCATGACATGGTTGGTCACCTTGTAGCACGGGATCACTACCGCGATGTGTTTGGACTCGCTAAACATTCGTTTCATAATTTTTTTCGACAAAAAGTCAGTTCTTCAGCCGTTCGATATTGACCCTGCCGATTGCGATGCCCAGAGTGCGGTCTGAACCGGCCGGCTTGAAAACGCCGGATTCAAAGACCAGGCGATCGCTCGGCTTGGCCAGGTTGATTTCCAGAACGATGTCTTGGGCGGCGCCAGCCATGGCCAGCGGGTAAGTCTTGTCGCCAGCCTTCAGCAGCGTTGGCGCCTGCAGGTTTTCTGCGAGAGCCCAGCCGAACAGGGTGATGCGCAGTTTACCTTCGAGCAGTCGCGGCACGACGATTTCCGCCTTTGGCTCGCTGGTCCATGCGCCCCACTCCTCCTGCAGGTTGAAGCCGGCCAGCAGCACGCCATTGTCGGGCGCCTGGGCCACGGCCAGGCTCAGCGCCTCGCCTTCGGCCAGGACGGTTTTGGGGCCAGCGGGACGCGGAGCCTCGGCCGCATGCGGCGCAATCGCCACCGGCGCGGCACGCAAGGTCATCAGGCGCAGTTGCGCCAGTGACATCGCCGCCCTGTAATCAAACTGCAGCTTGTAATTGCCATCGACGACGACCCAGTCGGCGCCCGCCACGTCCTGCCGCGTCACGATCTCCCCTGCGGGGCGCATGATGACCTTGGGAGCATTCCCCAGCCCGAACAACAGGTAGGAAGCACGGCCATAGCGCTCTTCCGTCACCAGCACCCCACGGCCGATCTGCTTGTCGCCTACCAGCATGCCCAGGGCCTGGCCGCCATGGCTGGCTTCCTGCGTACCGCGCAAGTGGGTATACAACCAGGTGTAATTCTGCAGCGAGGCCGCGCCCAGGATCAGGAGCAGCTGCGCAGCCAGGATACGGGACTGCCATTCACGCTTATACAGCGCCAGGGCCAGCCCGGCGATTACCGTGGCAATCAACACCATGCCAAGGTAAGGAACGGCGCCGCCATGCGACCACTGGTACCAGTTCTTCGGATTGAAGAACGCCATCAGCAACGGGTGATCCCAAGGGAAGATCTTAAACTTTGGCACCACCATGAACAGCAGCAGCAACACTGCGCCGGCCAGCACGGCGCTGCACAGTTTTCTCAATCGTGGCGACAACTGGGTCAGCGCGAAGATATACAGGGGCGGCAGCCAGATCAGCGCGGCACTGAGGTAGCGTCCATGCAGGCGCATTGCCTCGCCGTCATTGATGGCGGCGGCACCGGCAGTAAACCAGGCTGTCATGGCAAGGTGCGATGCCAGCATGGCGAGGGCGAAAATCGCCAAAGCGGTCTGCAACGGCGTCTCGCTGCGCCGCGCACGCAGGCGTCGCAGCAAATGACCGAGCGACCACACCAGGGCCGGGGCAAACACCAGGACGACGACGACCAGGTTCGCCAGCAGGTAGTGCAAGGCGCTGATCACCTTGGTCAGCAGCGATACCTGCACCGCCGAGTTTTCCAGGTACTTGCCATAGAATTTCAGGCCCAGCGCCACGGTCGGGTCGAGCGACCAGTTTCCAGTGGATGCGAAGGCGAGCAGGATCAGTGCGGCATAAGTCGATGCAAGCATGAGCAGGCAGTTGCATGCCGCGGCCAGGAGCCGGCGCGGCCCGACGCCGGCCAGCCACATCAGGCCTTGCGCCGCCACAGCCGCGAGCAGCAGCGCCATCGCGTGCGGCTTGACCAGGATTGCCGCGCCGAGCGTCGCGCCGGCCAGCACGCTGGCGCGCAACGAATGCTCCGGGTAGACGCGCACCAGGGTAAAGCCGAGGATCGCGGCCAGCAGCATCAAATCCACTTCCGGCATGACCGCGTAGAGATAGATGTGGGCGGGGAACAGCAGGCAGGCCAAGACGCTCAGCAGCATGAGGCGCTGGTCCAGCAATGGGCGCACCACGCTGCAAACCAGCCATGCCGCAGCCACATACTCTATGCCGTGGACGACGCGATAGGCCGTCAGGAACTGCTCGCCAAACAGGGCGGTGCCCGCATGCACCAGTGAGAAATACAGGAAATTCGAGATCCGCTGCAGGCCGGGATCCAGCTGGTACAAGGCTTCGAGCTGATGATTGAATTTGCCGCCGATGAAATAGGCGTATTCATCGGAACCAAAGATCGGTCCGCCCATACCGGCGGCAAATATCGCGTAGCAGGCGAAAGCGAAGAATATTAGCTTTGGTATCGAAAGGGGGAATCGGCTTCTGCTGGTCATCTTGTGTTTATTTTTTCTGGCGCGCTGCCTGCCGGCACTAATTTAGTAAAAGGTTAACACTAACCCAGATTGCGGCGGATGGCGTCCAACCGGTCAACATATTTCAGTCCGGTCGGACGGTAGGCGAACCGGTTTTGCATATGCCGGCGCGCCGCTGCGCCAAGCGCGCGGCCCTTTTCGGGCGAGTCCAGCACGTCGACCATGAAGCTGGCGGCCTGCTCGTAATCGGGATCGGCCCAGACCTGGTTTTCGTGGTGCGGATATTCCCCTTCCAGCACCGGAATCAGCTTGTAGTCAACGCCCAGCGACGCTTCCGGCACCATGAAATCCATATTCCCGGAATAGGCGGTGGCGATCACCGGCCGGCCCAGCGCCATCGCCTCGGCGCAGCCGAAGCCATAGCCTTCCGAACGATGCAGCGACACGAAGCAATCGCAGCAGCGCACCAGGTTCTTGACCTCGTTGCCGGTCATCGTGCGCTGGATCAGGGTGACGCTGTTGTGCAGATTGGCGACCTGCTGCTGCAACTCGGCAAACGCGGCCGGGTTGGTTTCGACACCGTTCACCTTGATGACCAGGTGCGCCTTGGAATACGGGCGCTTGGCCAGCAGGCTGCGGAAGGCGCGCAGCACGCCGCCCGGATTCTTGCGCGTCGAGAAGGAGCGCAGGTCGTAAAAGAACAGGAAGGCGTAGTCGGCTTCCGGAATGCCAAAGTAGCGCCGTCCCACAAAGCTGGTCAGCGATACCTGGCACGACAAAGGCATATGGTAGATCGGCTTGGAACAGGCCTTCTCCAGGCTCTCCATGATGAAGCGCGAGGGCGCCCAGATTTCATCGAAGCGATCGAGCTGGCTGGCCCATTCCTGCGGATAGCGCGGCAGCTCCCACAGCGGATAGATGACGTTATAGCCCGGCATCTGCTCCGGATGGCCCAGGTGCTTCCACGCCTGCCTGATCTCGTCGCCGTTGATGTGGAAGATATTGATAGGCGCCAGTGTGCTTTGCATGGACGGGCCAAACTCCGCCTTGTCGGCCGGCGACGGCTGCTCCAGCTTGTAGACATCGAGCAGGCGCGGCGATTCCCCCGCTGCGCGGAAGGAACGGAAACTGGCGCGCAGGTGTTCGCCCATGCCGATCGGTGTGTAAGGGTGCCCGACCAGGCATACCTCGTTTTTTTTGGTTGGTGTCATACTCATTGCATATTATTTCGACAGCAAACGTCCGGCATCGAGCGCGTTGCGCACTGCCTCGAGATAGGTATGGCCGAAGCGGCGGTCAGGCTCCAGGTAGGCGCCTTCCGCCCATTCGTTCCAAGCGTTGATGAAGACCAGCCGCTCATCGCCATAATTCTGCTTGCGCGTCTCCTCGATCGACTCTTCCAGCCAGGCCTGGAAGGCGCCGGGCGTGGCGTGCTCGAAGCAGAAGCTGTTGCCGCCGCGGCGAGCCGTGTTGTCCCAGCCCGGCATCACGCCCTTGAAGCGCGTATAGCCGGGCGCTTCGCGCGTGGCGTACTGTACCGCGATCTCGCGGTAGTCGGCGACGCCGCCGGCAAAATCAGGGCGCAGGATTTCCCCGCTCGGCGCTTTGGCCGTGGCCATCCCCTGCGGCGGGAATTCGATGGCGGCGTCGCACCCGAACACCGATGGATGCGTGGCCGAATGCACCAGCTCGAACGATTCGACCATGGCGATGTAGATCTCGCCGATGCCCTGCTCGCGGCAGGCGGCGCGCCAGCGCGCTGCGGTTTCCGCAAAGTTCGGGAACAGGGTGACGCGGTAGACCACCAGCAGCGGCTTGCCATCGATGCGGATATAACGGTCGTCCCTGAAGAAGCGCATCAGGTCCGTAATGACGGCAATATCGTCCTCGATGGAATGCGACTGCGCCATCAGCACTTCGTGCTCCTGGCCGTCCCAGCGGCGGCTCCAGTTCTCATTGGCCCAGCACAGGCAGAATGGCTGCTTGGGCTCGTCGGACAGCAGCAATTGCTCGACCGGACGCTCCAGCAGGCGGTGGCCGTCGAACCAGTAATAGTAGTAGCAGAAGCCGTGCACGCCGTAACGCTTGGCAAGCTCCGCCTGCTGCTTCATGACTTCGATCAGGCGCAGGTCGTAGTAGCCGAGATCGGCCGGAATGCGCGGCTGGTAATGGCCGACGAAGTTGGGCTGGGCCTTGCTGACATTGGTCCACTCGGTAAAGCCGCGGCCCCACCACTGGTCATTCTCCGGGATGGGGTGGAATTGCGGCAGGTAGAAGCAGATCAGGCGCGGATCCATCCTGCTTTCGAGCGGCTCCGTCCACTTCCTTTGCAGGGTGGTCAGGTTATGGTGGATGGCACGCATCTTGAACGTGTCATCGCCTTGCGCCGTGGTCTTGGACAGGTGGTGGATGATAGTGGCATCCGGATTGTAATAGATGTCATAGCCGGCAGCGCGGATGCTGAGGCACAGGTCGGCGTCTTCGCAATAGCACGGCAGGAATTCTTCCGAGAAGCCGCCGATCTTTTTCACCATCTCGGTCGACAGCAACAGGCAAGCGCCCGATACATAGTCGACCCGGCGCAGGTAGGAGTAGCGCGGCAGCAGCGGATTGTCGTTCAGGCCCACCATGGTGGCGGCGCCATCCGGCGTGAACGCGACACCGGCTTCCTGCAGGAAGCCGTTCGGGTAGACGAAGCGCGGACCGACCGCGCCGGCGTTCGGCTTCAGGTCGAAGGTCTTGAGCAGCGCGCCGAGCCAGCCCGCCGTCACCTGCACATCGTTATTGAGGTAGAGCACATAGCGGCCCTTGACCTCGTCCAGCACGCGGTTGCAGTTGCGCAGGAAGCCCAGGTTGCGTTCGCCGCGGCTGTAGCGGATATTCTGCACCAGGGCCAGCACCTGCTCTGTCTCGTCGGTCGAGCCGTCATCGGCCACAATGATTTCAAAGGTGTGGCCGGTCTCGACATGCCTGGCGATCGACGCCAGGCACTCCAGGGTCAGCACAATATTATTGAACACCGGCAGGATGATCGACACGTCCGGCCTTGCCACCAGCGGCGGGAAGGCCAGCGACGCGGCAACGCGGCGCAGGTCGGCGCTGTCGATCTTCACCATGTCGTATGGCTTGACATCGAGTTTTTCGAAGCGGTTCGCTTTTACCTGGGCAATCCCCGCCTTGACGATGGCATGGTCCTGCCACTCCCAGCTGCCGTCGGCCACTGGCAGCGCTTGCTGGACCAGGAGCCCGGAGCTGGTTTTCATGGCCGCCGCATGGGCAACGACCGGCGCCAGCTTGATGCGCTGGTACTCGTTCCAGCGCTGGTAAGCACCACTGCCCTTCAGGGCAAAGCCGAAATACCTGAAAATTCCGTTCTTCAGTTTTTGCTTGTTGGCGTGGGAAAGCGGCAAGGCGCGATACGACGCCAATGCGGCGGCGCCCGCGACTTTGCGCCCTTTGCGGATCTGCGATTTCATTGTCTCAACTTCCGGCGTTTATTTTCGCGACCCGCCACGCTGCGCTTCCTGCTCGCGGCGCGATATTTCCTGTTCCAGGTGCTGGATGTGCGCATCGCGCTCGGCAACCTTGGCCAAGCTGTCCTGGAGGTCCTTGATCTGGTCCATCAGGGACTGGGAGTACTGATGGCACCAGGTCTTCATGGCAGCCAGGTCGGCGCGCGCCTTCACCAGGTCGGTGCGCTCGACCTGCCGCGTACCCAGTGAGGAAAAGTAGTTGCGCAACAATTGCTGCTCCGGGCAGCCGGCACGCAGCCAAGGCATGGCCGGCTCCGCGCCGGCGCCGCCGATCCGCAAGACACCCAGTCCGTGCGAATGCACGAACTCGAGATGGTCGGGATAGCGCTGCTTCAATTCGTCCCACAGCTGCCAGACGCCAAAGCCGCGCTCGCGCACATTGATGTCATGGAACAGCACAATGGCGCCCGGCGCCAGCTTGGGCAGCCAGGTATCGAAGTCGTGCTTGACGGCTTCGTAAGTATGCAGGCCGTCAATGTGCAGCAGGTCGACCGAGCCGTCGGTGAAGTAATTGACCGCATCATCAAAGGTCATGCGCAGCAGGCGCGAGAAACCAGAGTAAAAGTCCTGGTTGTGCGCATGCACCTGGTCGAACACCTCTTGCCCGTAATTGCCGGCGTGCTCGTCGCCCTGCCAGGTATCAACCGCGTAGCATTTGACGGCAATGCCCTCTTCCTGTGCCGCCTGGCAGAAGGAGAAGTACGAGTTGCCCGAATGGGTGCCCAGCTCCACCAGCAAGGAAGGGCGCTGCTGCTTCATCAGCCATGCTGCGAACGGCAGGTGGCCGCACCAGGAGTTGGGAGCCTGCAGGGAGATGGGGGTGAAATTAGCGACTTGCAGCAAGCCGTCTTGGAAGTCATTCATGAGAAGCCAGAGTTTTAAGATTGATACTTTGCATCGGAATGCCGATCAGGCCGCCAGCCACGCTGGTGGACTCGGATTTGAAACTGACCGCATCGTGCACCCAATGGTGCTGGACGTGGTCATGCTGGGTCCCGTTGGCGATTGCCACGGTGATCGAATACTGCCCGGCAGCCAGCCGCGGCATCTGGAACTCGAAATCGGCCACCAGGAACTCGCCGTCTTCGCAGCTGACCGGCGACTCCATGTAATCGAGCCAGGTGTTGTCGCCGAACAGGTTTTGCCCCAGCTTGTCCTTGATATAGAAGCCGATGATCGGCGAATCGAGCAAGCCGTGCGCCTGCGCCTCGACCCGCAAGGTCACATTTTCGCCGCCGACGATCCAGGCCAGCGGCTGTTTCTCGGCATCCAGGAAACGCACCGCCGTGATCTGCGCCTCGCCCTTGCCGAACGAAGGCGCATCGGGATTGAAGTCGAACAGCTCGAGGTCGTTGCGCAGATTGCTGGCGTTGATGAAATCGCGCCGCTGGTCCTGCACCACGGCGGCCTGCGGCACGCTGGAAGCCTTGATGCGGGTCGAAGTGCTCTTGCCTTGCTGGGCCTCGTAAAAAGCTTCCAGGTAATGTTCGCACACTTCCTTGGGCGAGCCGCGCTCCAGCATGCGCCCTTTTTCAATCCAGATCGCGTCGCTGCACAGGCTGCGCACGGAAGCGGTGTCATGGCTGACGAACAGCACGGTGCCGGTCTTCATGAACTGGCGCAGGAAGCGCATGCACTTCTGGGTAAAGAAGGCATCGCCCACGGCCAGCGCTTCATCCACCACCAGGATATCGGCATCGACGTGCGCAATGACGGCAAAGGCCAGGCGCACCAGCATGCCGCTGGAATAGGTCTTGACCGGCTGCTCGATGAAGTCGCCGATGTCGGCGAAGGCTTCGATGTCGGCGAAGCGGGCCGCGGTTTCGGCACGCGGCAGCCCAAGCACGGCCGCGTACATGTAGACGTTCTCGCGCCCGGTGAATTCAGGATTGAAGCCGGAACCCAGTTCCAGCAGCGCGGCGATGCGGCCATGCGTTTCGATGCTGCCGCTGGTCGGGTTCAGGGTGCCGCAGATCATCTGCAGCAGGGTCGACTTGCCGCTGCCGTTGCGCCCGATGATGCCGACCGTTTCGCCCTTCCTGATTTCGAAGGACACGTCATGCACGGCCTGGAACTCGCGGAAGTACTGCCTGGTGCTGGCGCCCAGCAGCTTTTGCACGCGCGGCAAGACCGATTGCTTGAGGCGGTCATGCGGCTGGCTGTAAATCTGGTAGCTCTTGCTTAAATTGCTGACCTTGATCGCGATTTCAGAGGACATCGGCAAAACCTTTCCGTGTCTTCTGGAACCAGGCGAAGCCGAGCCAGGCGATCAGCACCGAGCCGCACAGCGAAACGGCCAGCAAGGCCAGGTCCGGCACGCGTCCCCAGAACAGCACTTCGCGCGCCTGCTCGATGACCGGGGCCAGCGGATTGAGCGCGATCAGGTGGCGGTATTCCGGCGGCAGCGCGTCGGCCGAATAGAAGATTGGCGACAGGAACATCAGCGTGGTGGTCAGGATGCCGATGAATTGCGTGGCATCGCGCAGGTAGACGCCCAGCGCGGCCAGCACCCAGCTCAGGCCCAGGATAAAGAAGGGCAGCGGCAGGATCACCAGCGGCAGCAGCAGCACGGTGGCATGCGGCACGCCGATCAGCAGCACGTAGGCCAGCAGCCAGACCAGCAAGCTGATGCAGGCGTGGAAGACGGCCGAGCCCAGCGCCACCCAAGGCAGGATCTCCAGCGGGAACACCACTTTCTTGACGTAGTTCACATTCGTCAGGATCAGGGTCGGCGCACGATTGACGCACTCGGCAAACAGGTTGAAGATGATCAGGCCGGCAAACAGCACCAGCGCAAACTCGGCTTTCGAGTCGCTGCCGCCGCTCCAGCGCGACTTGAAGATCACGCTGAAGACAAAGGTGTACACCGTCAGCATGAACAGCGGATGGAAGAACGACCACAGGATGCCGAATACCGAACCGCGGTAGCGCCCGATCACTTCGCGTTCAATCAGGGCCTTGATCAGGCCGCGGTTGCGCCAGGAACTGGCCAGCATCTGCCGCGGCGCAATGGAAAACTGCTGCATCAGGCAAACACCTCCGCCTGGCGCAGCGGCGTGCCATTGGCATCCTTGGCCGACAACGACGGCGTGCCCTCGAACTGCCAGTCGATCGCCAGGTCGGGGTCGTTCCAGGCGATGCTGCGCTCATGCTGCGGCGCGTAGTAATCGGTGGTCTTGTACAGGAATTCGGCGTTGTCGCTGAGCACCACGAAGCCGTGGCCGAAGCCTTCCGGCACCCACAGCTGGCGTTTGTTGTCGCCGCTCAGGATCTCGCCGACCCATTGGCCAAAGGTTGGCGAGCTCTTGCGCAGGTCGACGGCGACGTCGAACACGGTGCCGGCTACTACGCGCACCAGCTTGCCTTGCGCCTGCTGGATCTGGTAGTGCAGGCCGCGCAGCACGCCCCTGGCCGAGCGCGAGTGGTTGTCCTGCACGAAGTGGGCGCTGCGGCCGATCGCTTTTTCGAAGCGGGCCTGGTTGAAGCTCTCGTAGAAAAATCCGCGCTCGTCGCCGAATACCTTGGGTTCGAGCAGGACCACGTCGGGAATACGCAATCGGGTGGCGTTCATCAGTACACTTTCTCTTGCAGGATGCGCAGCAGGTATTGGCCGTAGCCGTTCTTGGCCAAGGGGCGGGCCAGTTTTTCCAGTTGTTCGGCGCCGATCCATTGCTGGCGGAAGGCGATTTCTTCCGGACAGGCGACTTTCAGGCCCTGGCGGTTTTCCAGGGTGGCGATGAACTGGCCCGCTTCCAGCAGGGACTCATGGGTGCCGGTATCGAGCCAGGCGTAGCCGCGGCCCATGATTTCGACATTGAGCTTGCCCTGCTCCAGGTACAGGCGGTTCAGGTCGGTAATTTCCAGTTCGCCGCGCGCCGACGGCTTCAGGCTCCTGGCCAGCTGCGCCACCTGGTTGTCGTAGAAATACAGGCCGGTCACGGCATAATTCGATTTCGGCTTGGCCGGTTTTTCTTCCAGCGACAGCACGCGGCGCTGCCCGTCGAATTCGGCCACGCCATAGCGCTCGGGATCGTGCACGTGGTAGGCGAACACGCTGGCGCCTTCGGTGCGGTCCATGGCGTTGCCAAGCAGGTCCTGGAATTCGTGGCCATAGAAGATGTTATCTCCCAGCACCAGCGCCGACGGCGCGTCGCCGATGAAATCCTCGCCGATGATGAAGGCCTGGGCCAGGCCATCGGGCGATTCCTGCACCGCATACGCCAGGTTCAGGCCCCACTGCCGGCCATCGCCCAGCAGTTGCTGGAAGCGCGGCGTGTCCTGCGGGGTCGAGATGACCAGGATGTCGCGGATCCCGGCCAGCATCAGGGTGCTGAGCGGGTAGTAGATCATCGGCTTGTCGAACACAGGCAGCAATTGCTTGCTGATCGCCAGGGTAGCCGGATGCAGCCGCGTGCCGGAGCCGCCGGCGAGAATGATGCCTTTGCGTTTCATCGGTCTTCCGTTCAGGAGAGTTGATCAATAAGGCGGTCGACGTGCACTTTCCAGTCCGGCATTTGCAGGTCGAGGGCGCCGCACAGTTTGCTTGTGTCCAGCCGTGAATTCCTGGGGCGCCTGGCCGGCAGCGGATAGGCCTCGGTCGGGATCGGCTTGATCTGCGCCGGATCGACCTTCAGGCTGGCGCCGCGCGCAATGGCACGTTCGATGGCGTAGCTGGCCAGGCCGTGCCAGCTGGTGGCGCCGGAGGCGGTCAGGTGGTAGATCCCGCCAGCCAGCGCGCCGCGGCGATAGGCCGCGATAGCCAGGGCGGTGACGTCGGCAATCAGCTCGGCCGAGGTGGGCGCGCCGAACTGGTCGGCGACCACATTCAGGCTGTCGCGCTCGCCTGCCAGGCGCAGCATGGTCTTGATGAAGTTGCCGCCATGAGACGAGAACACCCAGCTGGTGCGGAACACCAGGGCCTGGCAGCCGCTGGCCAGGATGGCCTCTTCGCCGGCACGCTTGCTGCGGCCGTAGGCGCTTTGCGGCGCGGTGGCGTCGTCTTCCCGGTAAGGCGCTTCCTTGGTGCCGTCAAACACGTAATCGGTCGAATAGTGCACCAGCAGCGCGCCATGCTCGCGCGCGTACGCGGCCATGGCAGCGACGGCGCCGGCATTGACTGCGGTGGCGCCCGCCTCGTCCGACTCGGCGCGGTCGACCGCCGTGTAGGCGGAGGCGTTGACGATGACAGCGGGCGCCTGCGCGGCCAGCACTTGCTTGAGCGCAGCCAGGTCGCCCAGCTCGAGCGACTCGCGACCGAGCGCCGCCACTTCGCCCAGCGGCAGCAGCGTGCGCTGCAATTCCTGCCCGACCTGGCCATTCTTACCGATCAGCAGGATCTTCATGCGTACTGTTTCTCCACCCAGTTGCGGTAATTGCCACTGGTGACGTTGCGCACCCAGCCCTGGTTGGCCAGGTACCACTGCACGGTCTTGCGGATGCCGCTATCGAAGGTCTCGGCCGGCTTCCAGCCCAGTTCGCGTTCCAGCTTGCCGGCGTCGATCGCGTAGCGCTTGTCGTGGCCGGGGCGGTCCTTGACGAAGGTGATCTGGGTCTTGTACGACTGGGCGTCGGCACGCGGCTGCAGTTCGTCCAGGATGTCGCACAGGGTGTGCACCACGTCGAGGTTGGCTTTTTCGTTCCAGCCGCCAACGTTGTAGGTCTCGCCCAGCACGCCGGACTCCAGCACGCGGCGGATGGCGCTGCAATGGTCCTTGACGTACAGCCAGTCGCGGATCTGCCGGCCATCGCCATAGATCGGCAGTGCCTTGCCGGACAGCGCATTGTGGATCACCAGCGGGATCAGCTTTTCCGGGAAGTGGTAGGGGCCGTAGTTGTTGGAGCAATTGGTGGTCAGCACCGGCATGCCATAGGTGTGGTGGTAGGCGCGCACCAGGTGGTCGCTGGCGGCCTTGCTGGCCGAGTATGGGCTGTTCGGCTCATAGCGGTGCTGCTCGGTGAAGGCCGGCGCCTGCGGCTCCAGCGAGCCGTACACTTCATCGGTGGACACGTGCAGGAAGCGGAAGGCTTGCTTGTCTTCGCCTTCCAGGCGCTCCCAGTGGGCGCGCGCCACTTCGAGCAGGTTGAAGGTGCCGACAATATTGGTCTGGATGAATTCGCCAGGACCAAGGATCGAACGGTCGACATGGCTTTCCGCGGCAAAGTTCAGGATGGCGCGCGGCCGGTGCTCGGCCAGCAGCGCCGCCACCCGTGCCTTGTCGCCAATATCGGCGCGCACGAAGATGTGGCGCGGATTGCCTTCCAGCGCGCGCAGGTTGTCCAGGTTGCCAGCATAAGTCAGCTTGTCCACGTTGACGACCGGCTCATCCGATTGGGCCAGCCAATCGAGCACGAAATTGCTACCAATGAATCCGGCGCCGCCAGTTACCAAAATTGTCATAATATTGTTGGATTTTGTTAAAAATTGCCGACTTTTAAAAAACATTTACCGGCATTTCGGACTTCCGTTCAGATTGGCCAACATTCTAACATTTGGCCAGACGCACACCAAACCGGGCCAATCGCGCGCGCATTACGCATAGCCATTCGGGTTCAGCCGCTGCCAGTTCCATTGATCGCGGCACATGGTGGCAAGGTCGCGCTGCGCTTTCCAGTTCAGATAGCGCCATGCATACGAAGGGTCGGCATAGCAGGCAGCCACATCGCCGGCCCGCCGCGGTGAAACGCGATAGGGAATTTCTTTCCCGCAAGCAACTTCAAACGCCTTGACCATCTCCAGCACGCTGTAGCCGGTGCCGGTGCCCAGGTTGATTTCCGTGCATTGCGCGGTGCCCAGGCGCTCCAGTGCTTTCAGGTGCCCCAGCGCCAGGTCCACCACGTGGATATAGTCGCGCACACCCGTGCCGTCATGCGTCGCATAATCGTCGCCCCATACGTTCAGGTACTCGCGCCGCCCCACCGCCACCTGCGCCACAAAGGGCATCAGGTTGTTGGGTATGCCTTGCGGGTTCTCGCCGATCAGGCCGCTTTCGTGGGCGCCGACGGGGTTGAAGTAGCGCAGGATCGCGATGCGCCAGGATGGATCGGCACGCTGCACGTCCCGCAACATGTCTTCAATGAACAGCTTGCTGCGGCCATAGGGGTTGGTGGCGGACAGGGGGTGATCTTCCGTCAACGGCAGGCGCTGGGGCTCGCCATACACCGTCGCCGAGGAACTGAACACCAGCGTGCGCACGCCGCAATTCCGCATCGCGGCCAACAGCCGGTGGGTGCCTATGACATTGCAGTCGTAATAGGCGAGCGGCTGCGCAACCGACTCGCCGACCGCCTTCAGCCCGGCAAAGTGGATCACGGCGTCGCACTGGTGGCTGCGCAGGGCCGCTTCAATGGCAAGCTGGTCCCGGATATCGCCCTCGACCAGGATGGGCTTGCGACCGGCGATGCGCGCCACGCGCGCCACCGATTGCGGATGACTGTTGCTGAAATTGTCGAAGATGACAATTTCATGCCCTGCCGCCAGCAATTCAACGCAGGTGTGCGACCCGATATAACCCGCGCCGCCTGTCACAAGGATATTCATGGATGCTGTCACCTCATATTTTCTTGAAAATAGCCGCAAGCACCAGGCTGATATTTCCAAGCCGGGTCTGGCGATAAACGCCGCTGCGGCAAAAATTAATAAGGCGCGGAATCAAACTCATTTCCCTGGCCCGGGCAAAACGGTTGAAGATGGCACGGCTTTCCGGCGTAAGCCGGTCCTCCAATTTACGCAAGGCAGCAATGTAAGCGGTATTCCAATCCTTTTGCTGCCCCTGCCACAGCTTGCGCAAGCGCCGGTAGCGCGCCCCCCAGCTGGCATCGACCCCGATCAGGTTGGCGCCATGCTGGCGGTAGCGCAGTGTCGGGACCGGGTCGCAGAAGACCTCGCCGCCACAGCCGGTGACCGCCATATAGGCCCACCAGTCGTGGTAAACAATCGGTACCTGCGCCGCGGCGCGCAGCAAGGCGCGGGCCGCATTGTTGAACACCATCGTATTGCCGCCCGCAATGTTCTGTACCAGCGCATTGGCGAAACTGGCATGGCCGAACATGGGGGATAGCCCAATTTCCCGGTTGGCGGAGTCGACCAGCCTGGTACGCGAGCAATACAGGGCAGGCTTGCCGGGTGGAACACTCTCAAGCCACCGCAAGGCCCGTTCCAGCTTGTCCGGGTTCCAGATATCGTCCTGGTCCGAGTAGGCATAATAGTCGGCCTGGATGCTGTCATTGCAGGTCAGCGCCAGGAAGTTCGCTGCAAACCCTGCCGCGGGTCCGGCCTGCAGCGACAGCTTGCCCGGCGCCCATTGGCGTTGGTACGCCTTGAGTATCCGATGCGTGTCATCTGCCGACCCATCATCCGATGCCCACACTTCCCAGTTGGAATGTGTCTGTGCAGAAAATGATTCGAGTTGTTCTGCGAGATAATGCTGGCCGTGGTATGTGCTCAGCAGGATAGCCACTTTAAGCAACACACCCTCCTCATTGACAAGCGCAGAGTATAGCAGCCGCCGACTTGGGCCGGCGCACTCACTCAGGTATGGCGGGCCAGGCGGCGCCACGCCAGGTGGAGCAGCGAGCGCAGGAAGGTGACGCGGCTTTTCAGCTTGCGCCACAGCGGGCGCGTGGAAGTGGTGACATTGGCGCCATGGATGCGGCGATACAGCAGCACCTCGCCCAGGTGCAGGTTGGCGCCGGCCAGGTTGGCCGCCATGGCGAGCCAAAGGTCATGCGACTCCACATAGCCGGGAATCGGCAAGGCCAGCCGCGCCAGATCCCTGGAGAAAGCCATGTTGCAGCCATAATAGAAGGCCCGGCCCGTGAAGATGCGCAGGATATTGGTGCCATGCCGTTTGGAATCGGCAGGGTCGAGGTCCGGGTAGGCCGGCGCAATCGCGCCGCCGGCAGCATCGATGAAGCGCGCATTGCCTGTCGCGAGCCAGACCCCGGGACGCTCAAGCGCGGCGCACATGGTCGCCAGCCGTCCTTCTGCCCAGATATCGTCCTGGTCGGCCAGCACCATCCAGGGATGCCTGGCCTGCTGCAAGGCCCTGGAAAAACTCGCGACATGGCCGCGGTTCGAAGCATTGGCATACACGCGCACCCGCGGATCGCGATAAGAACGCAGCAGCTCCTGCGTGCCATCCTGCGATGCGTCATCGACCACGATCAGTTCATCGCCCTCTGCCATCTGCGCCAGGATGGAATCCAGTTGCGCCCCCAGATAGCGCGCCCCGTTGAAGGTCGCCATGCAGATGCTGACGTTGTGCCGGCCCGTCATGCTGCTTCCTGCGTCAACGCCGCGGTAATCTGGCGCACCGCATGCCCGGCCGAGAACTCGCGCGCAAACAGGGCGCGGCAACGCTCCTGCAGCGCTGCGTCGCTGGCAACCTGCTCCAGCAGGCGGCTGGCCAGCGCAACCAGCTCGTCCAGCTGATTGCTTTCGCATACCTGCCCCACCTGCTCGTTCCGGATCATTCCGGCCAGGTCGTTGCCCCGGTTGACGTTCGCCAGCACCGGCAGCCCGCTCTGCATATAGGTCAGGAACTTGCCGGGGATATTGTGCGACCGGTGGCGGGGATCGAGTGCGACGATGCCGACCTGGCATTGCGCATACAGGTCGGGAATCTGGTCCGGGTGGATCTCGTCAAAGAACAGGACATTTTCCAGCCCGCGCGCCTTGGCCGCGCCGCGCAGGCGCACGGCATCGCTGCCGCGTCCCACGAACAGGAAGCCGACATCGGCGCGGGCGGCCAGCGCGCCGGCCAGGTCGAGCAGGATGTCCATGCCCTGCGCCACCCCCATGTTGCCGGCGTAGACGAAGATCTTGCGCCCGGCCAGCGCGGTTTCACTGACCCGTATCGGACAAGGGGCACTGGCCGGCTTGTCCAGCCAGTTCTGCAATACTTCCAGCCGGCGGCCGGGCTGCTGCTGCCACTGGCGGAAATACGCCAGGTTGCCCGGCGTCTGCACGCCAATCACGTCCGCCACGGAATACTGGTAGCGCGCGACGGCGGCAAAACAGCGGTAAGGCAGGCCGCGCCCCATCAGCCCCATGTCCACCGCCCACTCGGGGAAGATGTCGCGGATGATCAGGTAGCCCTTGCAGCGGCTGGCTTGCTTGAGCGAGTTGGCCAGCGGGCCGTGGAAAATGGACGGCGCATACCACAGCACCCCGTCCCATGTTTCGTTGGCGAGCGGGCTGCGGCGCAGCTGGCGGCGCATGGCGAACGGCATCAGGAACTCGCCGATGGTGCGCCGCAGGTAGCCGATATCCTTGGTGCGCGGCGCCTTCAGGCGCAGCACGCGCACGCCGTCAGCCTGCTCGAGCTGCCAGGGTGCGGGCAGGTCGGCCGCCGGCAGCATGACCGTCAGTTCGTGGCCCTGGCGGGCGAATTCGCGCGCCAGGTCGCGCAGCTGCACGGCTCCGGAAGTTCGAAACGGCGGGAAGGTGTCGGCAATCAGTGCGAAGCGAAGTGGCCGCGTCATCAGTACTGCTTCCAGACCACCCGCTTTACGTAATCCGTATAGCTGTGAATAATGCGCACCACCTTGTCGCTGACGTTCGGCATGCTGTAGTCGGCCACCAGGCGCAGGCTGCGATCGGCGCCGCGCGGCTGGCTGTCCAGGATGGCCAGGCCCTGCCGCACGCGCGCGAGCTCCAGGCCAACCATCATCACGGCCGCCTCTTCCATGCCTTCCGGCCGCTCATGCGCTTCGCGCAGGTTAAGCGCCGGGAAATTCAGGATCGATGCCTCTTCGCTGATGGTCCCGCTGTCGGACAGCACGGCCTTCGCGTGCATCTGCAAGTGCACATAGTCGTGGAAGCCGAGCGGTTTCATCAGCCGCACCAGGGGATGGAACTGCGCGCCCGTGGCATCGACCCGCTTTTGCGTGCGCGGATGGGTCGACACCACCACGGGCAGGCCATGCTCTTCGGCCACTGCATTCAAGACCTGGACCAGCTTGGCGAAGCTGGGCCCGGATTCGATATTTTCTTCACGGTGGGCGCTGACCACGAAATACTGGCCGGCGGACAAGCCCAGCCGCGCCAGCACGTCCGACGCCTCGATCTGCGGCAGGTAATGCTGCAACACTTCGTACATCGGGCTGCCGGTCTTGATCACCTGGTCCGGCGGCAAGCCCTCGCGCAACAGGTAATCGCGTGCAATGCTGCTGTAGGTCAGGTTGATGTCCGAGGTATGGTCGACGATGCGGCGGTTGGTCTCTTCCGGCACGCGCTGGTCGAAACAGCGGTTGCCCGCTTCCATGTGGAAGATGGGCACCTTGCGGCGCTTGGCCGGGATCACCGCCAGGCAGCTATTGGTATCGCCCAGCACCAGCATGGCTTCCGGCTGCACCTGCTCCAGCACCTGGTCCACCGCCGTGACCAGGTTGCCGATGGTGTTGGCCGCGCTGCGGCTGCCCTCGGCACTGGCCAGGAAGAAGTCCGGCTTGCGCACGCCCAGGTCGTCGAAGAACACCTGGTTCAATTCGTAGTCGTAGTTCTGGCCGGTATGCACCAGCACATGGTCGCAATGCCGGTCCAGCGCGGCCAGCACGCGCGACAGGCGGATGATTTCCGGCCGCGTGCCCACCACCGACATGACTTTCAGTTTTTTCATCGTTTGGCTTTCACAGCGGGCAGGCATATGTATCGGGCCTGGCACGGTCGAAGATCTCGTTCGCCCATAGCATCACCACCAGTTCCTGGTCGCTGACATTGGTGATGTCATGCGTCCAGCCTGGCACGGTTTCCACAATCTCGGCCTGGTCGCCGCTGGTGAACAATTCATGGGTTTCCCCGGTTTGCATATGGCGGAACTTGAAGCGCGCCCTGCCCTTGATGACCAGGAATTTCTCGGTCTTGCTGTGGTGGTAATGGCCGCCGCGCGTGATGCCGGGATGGGCGGTGAAATACGAAAACTGCCCGCAGTCGGGGGTTTTCAGCATCTCGACAAACACGCCGCGCGCATCGCCATGCTGGGCCAGCGGATAGGCAAACTCCGCGCTCGGCAGGTAGCTGACATAGGTGGCGTACAGGGCGCGCACCAGGCCGCTGCCGACGCGCTCCGTCACCAGGCTGGCCCGGCTTGCCTTGAACGCGTCGATCTGCCCGGCCACCTGGCCGACGGTGGTGCTGTACTGGGGCGCCACGCGCTCGAAACCTTCCGCGTCGACGCTGGCGTCTGCGCCATCGAGCAACTGGATGAAGCGCTCGATGACGTCGTCCACGTAGGCCAGGGTCAGCGGCGCGGCCGGATCGTTGACCTGGATCGGCAGCCCGCGCGCGATGTTATGGCAAAAGGTCGCCACCGCCGAGTTGTAGTTCGGCTTGCACCACTTGCCGAACACGTTCGGCAGCCGGAACACATGGACCGGCACGCCGTGCTCCTGGTGCAGGCCGAACAGCGCCAGTTCCGCGGCACGCTTGCTGGCGCCATAGGGGGTATCGCGGCCGGCCTGGGTCGAGGAGGCGTACAGCACCGGGATGCGGCGGCCGCTGCCGGCGATCGCCTGACACAGCGCCTGCGTCAGGTCCTGGTTGCCGGTGAAGAATTCCTGCGGGTCCTGTGGGCGGTTGACGCCCGCCAGGTGGAACACGAAACCGACCCCGTCCAGCATCCCGGCCAGTTGCGACGCGTCGTGTTCACGGGTAAAGCAGGCCACTTCAACATCACTGCGCTCCGCAAGGTGAAGCTGCAGGTTCTTGCCCACGAAGCCGTTGGCGCCAGTGATCAACACCTTCATGGTTCAGTCCTCCGGTTCCACATGCTGGCCGCTGACGATGGCCTGGATGAAACCTAGCTTCATCAGCAACTCCTGCATGCCCGGCACTTCGAGGCGCGTGGTGTTGTGGGAGTTGTATTCCACCGCCTCCGAAATCTTGACTTCGCCCTGTTCGACGAACTTGCCGTAATTCAGGTCGCGCAAATCGGGCGGCACGCGGAAGTAGTTGCCGAGGTCTTCGGCCGCCACCATCTCTTCGCGGCTCAGCAGGACTTCAAACAGCTTTTCGCCGTGCCGGGTACCGATGATATTGATCGGATGGCCGGGTGCGCCGAGCAGGCTGGTCATGGCCTTGGCCAGGGTCTCGATGGTAGCCGCCGGCGCCTTCTGGACAAAGATTTCGCCTGGCGTTGCATGTTCAAAGGCGTACAGCACCAGGTCCACCGCGTCGTCCAGGGTCATCATGAAGCGCGTCATGTTCGGGTCGGTGATCGTGATCGGCTGGCCGGCCTGGATCTGGCTGGTGAACAGCGGGATCACCGAGCCGCGCGAAGCCATCACATTGCCATACCGGACCGCGCAAATCGTGGTGTCGGCCGTGGTGCGGGACTTGGCCACGATCACCTTTTCCATCATGGCCTTGCTGATCCCCATCGCATTGATCGGGTAGACGGCCTTGTCGGTGCTCAGGCAGACCACGCGCTTGACGCCGCTGTTGATCGCCGCCTCGAGCACATTTTCGGTGCCGATGACATTGGTCTTGACCGCTTCCATCGGATGGAATTCGCAGGACGGGACCTGTTTCAGGGCTGCCGCGTGATAAATGAAGTCGACGCCGCGCACCGCATTCAACACCGACTGGTAATCCCGCACGTCGCCGATATAGAACTTCAGCTTGGGGTCGTTGTACTTCTTGCGCATGTCATCCTGCTTTTTCTCGTCGCGGCTGAAGATGCGGATCTCCTTCAGGTCGGACTTCAGAAAACGGCGCAGGACGGCATTCCCAAAAGAGCCAGTGCCTCCGGTAATTAACAGCACTTTGTCTTTGAACATGTGAAATTCCTTATCTTTATGGCAGCAAGGATTTCATCCAGTCAAAACCCTGCAAAATTGCGAAATTTTACCAAAAAGCCCAATGACAGCAGTAACCGGAGCATTGCCCAATAATTGGGCGCCGGCTGGCTGCCGGAATTGGCGCTATACTCGCTGCCATGATGACCCTGGCCGCCTTCCCTGCATGCTGCAACGCCGCCTCCCTGCACGGGAGTGTAGCGCGCAGGCCCGTCATCGCCTGGCTTTCCTAGGCTCGGCGGGGCCCGGGCCGGATTGCTCCGGCCGCCCTGCCCCGCCGAGCCACTCCGCTTTCCCGAGAAGCTGAACCAAAAACCAGGAGAATGCCCCATGCAACCCCGTATCACTATTTCATCACTCGATGCCGACCGCATCGAAGCGCTGGCCGGCATCGGCCCTGCTTTGCTGGAAGAACTGGCGCGCGCCGATATCCGCGCGCCGCAGGACATGCCGCCCGACGTGGTGACGATGAATTCCACCGTCCGCTTTGAAATCGAAGGATCGGGCGAGGTGCGCTGCCTGACGCTGGCCTATCCGAAAGACGTGGCCCAGGTGCCGGACGCCATTTCCATCCTGACACCGATCGGGACTGCCCTGCTGGGCCTGTCGGCAGGCGACACGATCGACTGGCCGCGCCCCGACGGACAGTTATCAACGGTGCGCGTACTGGAAGTGCTGTACCAGCCGGAACGGGCTGGCCAATATTTTCGCTAACCGGCCGCTGCCGCCTTGCGCGCGCCCTTCGCTGCATACATGGCCTGGTCGGCGTGGCGCATCAGCTGGTCGATGACCTCGCCGTGTTCGGGGTAGAGGGCGATGCCGATGCTGGCGTGCGGCTGCAAGGTGCGGCCGGCCAGCACCAGCGGCGTGGCGATCACTTGCCGGATCTTGCTGGCCAGGGCCTCGGCCTGCGCCTGGCCGGCCACGTTTTCCAGCAGGGCGACAAATTCGTCGCCGCCGATGCGCGCCACCGTGTCGGCTTCGCGCACGCAGGAAGTGATGCGGCGCGCGATGGCATGCAGCAGCTGGTCGCCCACCACATGCCCGTGCGCGTCGTTGACCTGCTTGAAGTCGTCCAGGTCGATGAACAGCAGGGCGCCGCGCGACTGGCCGCGCCGGCAGCGCGCAATGGCCGACAGGATGCGGTCCTGGAACAGGCGCCGGTTCGGCAAGCCGGTCAGCTCGTCGTAGCGTGCCGCGTGGGCCAGGTCGGCGTGCAGCGCCAGCCTTTCCATGACGGCGCCGGCCTGGCCGGCAGTAAATTCCAGCAGGTCGATGTCCCTGGCCAGCAGGCTGCCGTGCCCAAGGTCCAGCCGCAGTTCGCCGAAGGCGATACCGGAGGCCGACAGGGTGACGTGGTGCCAGCCGCTCGCGTCAGGCAGCGCCGCGCCTGCGGGCGAACTGGCATATGCCAGCCGCTCGCCCGGCTGCAGCACGGCCACCATGCCGCGCAAGGGCAGCAAGCCGCGCAGGATCTGTTCGAAGGCGCTGAACAGTTCAGGCAGGGTTTCGGCGCCGTGGGCGGCGGTCGCCAACGCCAGCATGCCTGCTTGGCGCTGTTCGGCCAGCTTGCGCTCGCTGATGTCGCGCGCCACGCCGATGCGCAGCCGGTGTTCCGCCGACCAGCGCGCCGTCCACATGATGTGGGCCACGCTGCCATCCTTGCGCAGGTAGCGGTTTTCGAAACCGAGCCCGGGGCGGCCATTCAGCACATGTCCCATTTCTGCCACAGTACGGGCCTTGTCGTCGGGGTGGATGAAATCGAGGATGACGCGGCCGGTCATTTCCTCCGGCGCGTAGCCGAAGATCGCGCGGCTGGCCGGATTGACGAACACGATGCGTCCGCCCTCGTCCACCATGAAGACGGCATCCAGTAACAGCTCTGGCAGGCGCGCTAATGCATCGGTCATGCGATGAGGATACCGCAAAACTAGCCGCCAACGAACTTATTGGCAAGCCTGCTTGAGGTAAGCGATCAGGTCGGCGCGCTCGCTCTTGTCCCTGACGCCGGCATAGCCCATGCTGGTGCCGGGTACGGTTTTCAACGGATCGGCCAGGAAAAGGTTGAGTGTTTTTTCGTCCCATACCATGGCCGAGCGCCGCATCGCAGCGGAATAGGCGAAGCCCGGCACGCTGCCGGCACGCCGTCCGAACAGCCCGCAGTGGCGCGGGCCGGTGCGGTCGTAAGCCAGCGCGTGGCACGCCAGGCAGCGCTCGTAGACCACTTTGCCGGCTGCGGCGCTGGCAGCCGGCGCGGCCAGCACAGGAGCGCCGCAGGCCGCCAGCGCCAGTGCGGCCAGCATGCCTCTCATGACATGAAGGCCGACGGCACCGGCGCTTCGCCGAGGGCATTGCGCAGCACGGCCCAGTGCATGGCCTCGTCGCCCAAGATGCTGGCGGCTGCCTTGGCCAGCTCGCGGTTGCCGAACAGCGGCACTGCGCCGAGATAGGCGCTGACGGCCCCCTTCTCCAGCGCGGCGGCAAAGCGCAGCACGTCCGCCTGCGATTTCAGGTTCTCGGTGGGGAAGCTGTACTTCGCCTTGGCGCCGACGGCCTTGCCGCCAAGCTTGCCGATGGTCTTGGCAAGGATGTCGGCGTGCTCCTTGTGATGGCCCTGGAACGTCACGGCCAGGTCGAGCACCGGTTTTTGCAGCAGGCCGCTGTCCGCGCCCAGCTGGTAGGCGGCAATAGCTTCCAGTTCGGCGCCCAGCGCCGTGTTCAGGATGCGCACGTCATCCTCGGTGGATTGGCCCCCTTTGGCGGCCAGCGCATCTTCGCCCGCCAGCAGCGCCACAGCGGCGCCCGACAGCAGCAGGCCGGATTGGGAGAGGAAGAAGCGGCGATTCAGGAAGGACATGATTTTCTCCTTGGTGGGTGGCTAGGTTTTCAGGCGTTCGAGCACGTTGGCAACGATGCGGTCGCAGCGCGCGCCGTCGAAGGCAAAAGCATCTTCCAGCGCGACATCGAGTTCGCGCGACAGGGCTTCACGCAGCAGGCCGCGGGCGCGGAAGTAGCGCGTGCGCACGGTCGCCTCGGGGATGCCGAGGCAGGCGGCGGTTTCCTCCACCGTCATCTCCTCCAGTGCACGCAGCACGAACACCGTGCGGAAGGCGTCGGGCAGGCCGTCGATCTTCCGCTCGATCAGGCGCCGCGCCTGGCTGCGCAACAGCGCCTGGTCCGGTTGTTCCTCGTGTTGGTCCATCACGGTCTCTCCGTCAAGCTGGATGATGTCCGCGCTGCGGCGGCGCGTGCGGCCTATGGCCTCGTTGATGACAATGCGGGTCAGCCAGGTCGACATGCTGGATTCGCCACGGAAGCCTTGCATGCCGCGAAAGGCCAGCAGGTAGGCTTCCTGCAACACGTCTTCGGCTTCGGCGTCGTCCTTCACGATGCTGCGCGCCGTGCGGTACAAGGCGCGGTTGTGGCGGCGCATGAGCTGTTCGAATGCTGCCAGGTCGTTCATTGGTATCCCCGTTTTGGCTGGTTTCGTGACATTGGATGTCACGTGGCCGTTCTGCGTTCCCGAAAAATGAAAATAAAAGCCATTCCTTGCCGGAACCACCACCGGCCTTGTTGTGGGACGCGTACATATCTCTCTTCGAGTTTCCATTCATCCATTGCCCTGTGGCAAATCGAGGGGTATCGTGTCTGGATTGCGGACACCTCACCGGAGCCGGACATGGCAGAGCACGACATCCCCCAACTCGAAATCCCCGCATCGGTCGCGGCGGCGCTGAGCAGCTGGGTGCAGCAAGCGGCCCAGGACGTGGGCAGCCCGCTGCGCAGCGAGATCGAAACCCTGCGCGCGCAGCTGGCAGCGGCCAGCGCCACGCTGGAAGAAAACGAAGACCAGATTACGCGCCTGAATGGAGAGTTGCGCAATGCGCGCAACATCGCGGCCGACGCCCTGGTCGGCAAGGCCAAGGACCAGCTGGCGATCGAAGGCAAGGACGCCCAACTCGCCGACCTGCGCGGCCAGCTCGAACGCAGCGTTGCCATCGCGGCCACGCTGTCCGACGCCAAGCTGGCGGCGGAAATGGAGCTGGTCGGCGCTGCCACGGCGCGCGACAACTACCTGGCCGAAGCCTCCGAGCTGCGCACCCAACTCGAAGCCTGCCGCGCCGCGCGACGCGCCGGTTAGGCCACGCCGCTTATTCCGAGATCTCGACCAGTTTGTAGCCCGGGTCGGAAGTGATCTGGGCTTCGGTGTAGGGCAGCTTGATCCACTGCCCTTTGGCGTACAGCTTGGTCTCGTCGTTGAAATGCGGGCTGTCCGGATTGGAGGACTGGCTGTAAGTCAGGATGCCCTCGGCCACCGGCCCGCTATCGTCCCAGGTCACGAACTGGATATAGCTGTTGCCGTAGGCGCCGGCGTTGGTTTTCGAATCGGCCGTGTAGATCCAGATGCCGGGATAGATCTGGTTCTTCACCCCGCGCCAGTTCATGAAGGTATAGCGCCCGCCCGGCACGGCCAGGCTGCCGTCCGGGCGCGAAATGGTTTGCACTTCTTCCGGGCGGGTGCGGCGCTTGGCATCGGTATCGAACTGGCTGGAGGCGACCAGCGCTTCCAGCTTGGCCATGGCGGCAGCAATGCCGGCAGCCCCGCGCGGCGTTTCCAGCGGATCGGCCGGGTTGTACGGCACGCTCCACCACGATGCGGCATTCAGCTCGCCGAGCGCTGCATACAGCTCATAGAACAGGATGGCGCCTGCGCTGCCCGGCGCATGGGTCTTGTCCCATGCCTGCAACACCGTGCAGGCATCCTTGGCCGCCGCCGTTGCGGTACCCGAAGCCAGGCAGGCGGCGGTGAACTCCGGCAGCCATTTCTGCGCCTTGAAGAAGCGCGCCTGCAGGTAGATCTGCTGCAGATTGGCCATGGTGAAGCGGTTGCCCGCCACGCCGTCGGCACTGGCCAGTCGGTCGCGCACGATGGCGTGGCCGGTACGGGTGCGGTTGTTCTGCGGGGCGCCTTCCAGATTGGGGCCGGTTGCGATGATCTTCGGATACCCGGTGAGGAAGGTGCTGGCGGACGGCCACCAGTGGCTGTCGTTGGCATTGAGGATGTAGTCGCTGCGCTTGACCCACGGCCTCTGGGCGGCCCCGATCGCGCCCGACCAGTCGCAGGCCGAGGTTGTTCCCGCCATCACCACCACGCCGGTGGTGGCCATGATGTCCTGGAACGGTGCGCCTTGCGCGGCGCCGGGAACGCAAGCGGCCAACTGCGCATTCTGCACGTTGGCTGCCACCGAGAAGTTGCCATACAGCGTATCGCCGGCACGGTCGGCCGCCATGGTGTTCACCCATGGCATGGCGACGTAGGTGGACGCCGCGCTGCGTAGATCATCCACGCTGGTTGCCTTGCCGTTCAGGATGACCTGGTCGATCATCTTGTAGTTGCTCAGGTTGGCATCCTGGATCGCGAACGCGGACGAGGTGCCCCAGGCGAAGGAACTGTCCATCAGCATCGGTCCGAACTCGGTGGTGTAGAGGGTGCGCGACAGCGAGGCGAGCGCGCCGTCCGCGCCCTTGACGCTGATCGTCAGCGGCACGGCGGTCATCGCCACCGGCTTGCCGTCCTTGAGGTAGCGCGTCGGGTTGCCCGGTTCGAGCGCCAGGTAGCGCAGGGTAAAGCGGTTGTCGGTCGAGAAAGTGTGGGTCCACGCCACCTTGTCGTTAAAGCCGATCAGCGGCAGCGGCACGCCCAGCAGCGTGGCGCCGTACACGTCGTAGCCCTTGCCGGTAACGGTCAGGTGCACCTGGTTCAGGCGCAGCGCGCCCCACCACGGGAAGTGCGGATTGCCAAACACCATGCCCTTGCCGCTTTGCGTCACCTCCTTGCCCAGGCCGAAGCCGTTGGAGCCGATGGTGTGCTCCTGGATCGTCTGCAGTCCCTTGGCAATCGAGGAGTTGGCATAGTCGGAAGCGGCCAGCAGGCGCTGCTTGCCGCGCTTGAGCAGCGCGGCCGTCGCTGTCTTCGGCGGCTGCGCCGAACCGATCTGCTTGATGAAGGCCAGCGAGCTGCCCGCCATCGCGGCCTGGGCAAAGCGCAGGTAGGCGTCGTCCTCGGTCATCGGCTGCACCCAGGCGGCGTTGTTGCAGGCCGCCGGCAGGCTGGCCAGCGGCGTCTCTTTCAGGTAGCGGTTGTAGCCGGCCACGAAGCCCGACGTAAGGTCTTGCGCATCCTGGCTGGAAGCGGCCTTGATCTTGGCCGCCAGGGCCGGGGTGAACTGCAGCTTGTAGAAGAAGTCGGAATCGATATTGCCGAAAGTGTCGCCCAGTTGGCCAAGGTAGCCGCCGGCGCCGCCGAAATACCTGGCGCGCTCGCCGTGCAGGGTCACCAGCTCTTCCGCATACAGGCAGATGTTCTCCTTGGCGAAGGCATAGCCGTAGCCATAGCCGGCGCCCTTGAAGTTTTCCGCTTTGACGTGGGGCACGCCGTAGGAGGTGTAGCGGATCGAGGCGACAAAATTGGTGCCGGTGATGGGCGTGGTGGCGGGCGGCGCCGGGGCGTCGTCGCCGCTGCTGCCGCAGGCCGCCAGCAGGGCGAAAGGAATCAACGTCAGAACACGGGATAAAACATGCTGTCTCATCTTGTCTCCTAGTTTTTCGGTATTGGCAAAGTTAATTGCTTGACAATAATAACCTGCCTTGGGCATGAAAAACCGGATTGGCCCATAATCGCGGTTCATTGTCCAACCGAGAGAGCTTGCGCATGACTGGCATTACCGACTTCCCTATCAACGCCAAATGGCCCGCCCGGCATCCCGAACGCCTGCAGCTGTATTCCCTGCCTACGCCGAACGGCGTCAAGGTATCGATCATGCTGGAAGAAACCGGCCTCGCTTACGAGCCGCACCTGGTCAGCTTCGAGACCAACGACCAGATGTCGCCGGAGTTCCTGTCGCTGAACCCGAACAACAAGATCCCCGCCATCATCGATCCGGACGGCCCGGGCGGCAAGCCGCTGCCGCTGTTCGAATCGGGCGCCATCCTGCTCTACCTGGCCGAGAAAACCGGCAAGCTGATCCCGCAGGACGCGGCGGCGCGCTATGAAACGATCCAGTGGGTGATGTTCCAGATGGGCGGCATCGGCCCGATGTTCGGCCAGGTAGGCTTCTTCCACAAGTTCGCCGGCAAGGAATACGAAGACAAGCGCCCGCGCGACCGCTACATCAACGAATCGGCGCGCCTGCTGGGCGTGCTGGACCAGCGCCTGCAAGGCCGCAAGTGGATCATGGGCGAGCAGTTCACCATCGCCGATATCGCGATCTTCCCGTGGGTGCGCAACCTGGTGGAATACTATGGCGCAGGCGAGCTGGTCGCCTTCGAGAAATTCGCCAATGTGCGCCGCGTGCTGGGCGCCTTCCTCGACCGCCCGGCCGTGGCGCGCGGCCTGACTATTCCGGCCCGCGGCTAAGCCCGGCCGTACTTACCAGGTAAAGTCGTCCGGGATCTTGTAGTCGGCGTAAGGATCGTCTTCCGCCGGCTGCTCGCTGGCGGCCTTCTTGACCGCGACCACCACTTCCGGCGCGCGTTCGGCGATCTTCTCGCCTACCACTTTCGGCACCAGTTCGGCCACGCCGTCCAGCACCACGATCACCAGGCGGCCATTGACCAGGTGCTGCTGCACCTTCTCCGACACATGGATGCGCTCGATCTTGCTGCCGATGGTGAAGTTGTAGGCGACGTCGCCGTTGCCCTTCGGCTGGCGGTGCTGCTGCACCATCTGGATCACCTGGGCCATGATGGCTTTCTGGCCGGCGGCCGCATCGCGCTGCGCGTTCAGCTCGCGCGCACGCTCGGCGGCCTTGCGCTGCTGTTCCAGCGCGGCTTCGCGCGTCTGGTCCACGGCCTTGGTGCCGCTGCGCAGTTCTTCCTTGTGCTGCTTGGACTTTTCCTGCTGTGCCTTGTTGACCTTCTTCTTGTCGACCAGGCCAGCCTTCATCAATTGTTCTTGTAACGAAACCATGTCACGCTCCTTTGTTGCCGGCAGTTTACCAGAGCGCGTATAGTGCGAGCATGAAGCGCCTTATCATTCTCGCAAGCGCATGCGCCGCCCTGCTTCCTGCCGCACACGCCGGCGACGCCGAGCAGCTGGTCGCCATGGTCAACGCCTGGCGCGCGGCCCCGGCCACCTGCCAGGCCAGGCAGCGCCCGGCCTTGCCGGTCCTGACGCCACGTACGGCATTGTCGCGCATCGCGCTGCGGCCCGGCACCATCCTGCTGGCCGCACTGGACAGCGCCGGCTATGATCCGGAAGTCGCCGACGCGGTCAACGTGGAAGGCCCCACCGATGCGCGCAGTGCCTTCGACGCCTTGCGCGAAGCGTATTGCGCCACGCTGGGCAGCACACGCTACCGCGACATCGGCGCCCATCGCTCGGGCAATGAATGGACCATCGTGCTGGCGGCGCCAACCCCGAATCCCGTCACGCTGGTTCCCGACACTGCGGAAGCGGCGCGGGAAGTCTTCAAGGCCACCAATGCGGCCCGCGCCGAAGCCCGCCAGTGCGGCGAGACCTGGATGGAAGCGGCGCCGCCCCTGGCCTGGAACAAGGACCTGGCGGCGGCGGCGCTGGCACACAGCCAGGACATGGCGCAGCAAAGCTACTTCGCCCACAAAAACAAGCAAGGCAACGAGGTGCCCCAGCGCGCCGAAGCGCAAGGTTACCGCTGGCGCCATATCGGCGAAAACATCTCGCGCGGCCAGACCAGCGCGCAGGAAGCCGTGACGGGCTGGATCAACAGTCCGGGCCACTGCTACAACCTGATGAATGCGCGCTTCACCGAATTCGGCGCCGGCGTCGCCATCCGCCAGGGCAAGCGCCCGGCAGCCTTCTGGACCCAGGTGTTCGGCACCCCGCGCTGAGCTTGACATCTGCCCCCTGCGTACTAGGCTTATCTGATCGGCAGCCTGCGGCATGCCGCTGCAGGTGCCGGTGTTTGGGGGATGTCATGGACACCAAGAAGTTCATCAGTGAATGCTATAAGCTGTATGCGGCAGGCGACCTGAAAGGCCTGCTGGCACACTTCAACAACGATGCGGACCTGACCAATCCAGAGTCCGACTACCTGCCCATAGGTGGCAACTATCACGGCCAGCAACAAATAGCCGAGTACTTCATGAAGTTGAATGAAACTGTCCAGTGCACCAGCCTCGAACCCAAGACCATGGTGCAGGAGGGAGATACCATCGTGGTGACCGGCGATTCAAGCTGGATTGCCCGCAGCACCGGCATCCCATACGACAACCCATTCGTTCACGTCTTCAAGATGAGTGGCGACAAGATTGCGTCAGTGCGCAGTTATTACGATACCAGCAAGCTGGAACATGCCCTGCACCCGGCTACCACCACAGGCCAGGCTGCCGGCAAGCCCTTGCACCACTAACAAGGAGAACGAACATGCCAACCGCCCGTGCCCTGCCCTTCGCGCTGTGCCTGGCGGCCGGCGCCCTCCCCGCCGGCTCGCAGGCAGTGCGCGAGCCGGTCTTCGATCCGCTGCTGGATGGCGCGCTTTGCGCCAATCCGGCCGGTGGACGCCCGCTGCTGCTGGCCATGCTGGCGCCGACCGAAACGGCGCCCTTCAAGCCGGTGCAGCAGACGCGCAAGGCGGGCCAGGACAGCCCGCCGCCGTTGTATAAAGACCTGGGCAAGCTGCATTTTTCCATCACCACGCGCAGCCCGCGCGCCCAGGCCTACTTCGACCAGGGCCTGCGCCTGCTGTTCTCCTTCAACCACGCCGAGGCTGCGCGCGCCTTCCGCGCCGCGCAGCAGGCCGACCCGCAATGCGCCATGTGCCACTGGGGCGAGGCCCTGGTGCTGGGTCCCAACATCAATGCGCCGATGTTCCCGGAAATGGTGGCGCCCGCGGTCGCAGCCGCCGAGCGCGCAGCGGCGGCGGCCAGCACCGCCAGCCCGGTGGAACAGGCGCTGGTACGCGCTGTCAACAAGCGCTACGCCGCGCAGCCGCCGGCCGACCGCGCACCGCTGGACCAGGCCTACGCCGCCGCCATGGCCGAAGCCGCGCGCAGCTTCCCCAACGAGGACACGGTGCAGGTGCTGTTCGCCGAATCGCTGATGGACCTGTCGCCGTGGGACTACTGGGAAGCCGGCGGCGCCAGCCCGAAAGGCCGCACGCAGGAACTGGTCGACGCGCTGGAGCGGGTGCTGGAACGCAACCCAAGCCACCCCGGCGCCATCCATTACTACATCCACGCGATGGAAGCTTCGACCCATCCCGACAAAGCCCTGCCCTATGCGCGCCAGCTGGCCAGGCAGATTCCCGGCGCCGGCCATATCGTGCACATGCCCTCGCACATCTACTACCGCGTGGGCCTGTACAAGGACGCGCTGCAGTCAAATCTCGATGCCATCGCCATCGATGAAAAATACTTCCGCGGCACTGCCAGCGACCCGGTTTACAAAGGCGCCTATTACCCGCACAACATCCACTTCGCGATGGTGTCGGCCCTGATGGGCGGCGACGGCAAGGCCACGCTGCAGGCAACGCAACGGCTGGAACAGTCGATCAGCCCCGAGCAGCTGCGCGCGATTCCGCCGATGCAGCCGGTACGTGCCGCGCCCTACTTCGCCCATGTGCAGTTCAGCAATCCTGAAACGCTGCTGGCCCTGCCTGCTCCGGGCGAGGAGTTCGTGCTGCTGCGCGCGATGTGGCATTACGCCCGCGCCGTCGGCTTTGCCCGCAAGGGCATGTGGGACGACGCCCAGCGCGAAGTCGACAGCATTGCCGCCATCGAGCAGAAGGCGGACTTCAAGCCGCTGATGGACTGGGGCGTGCCCGGCCCCGATATCGTCCGTACCGCCCGCCTGGTCGCGGCGGGCAAGCTGGCCGAAGCGAAAGGCGAACTGCCCGGCGCGATCGTGCTGTTCACGCAGGCGGTGGCCGCGCAGGATGCGCTGCCCTACACCGAGCCGCCGTACTGGTACTACCCGGTGCGCCAGTCGCTGGGGGCGGCATTGCTGAAGGCCGGCAAGCTGGACGAGGCGGAGGCCGCGTTCCGCGCCTCGTTTGCCAGGACGCCGAGCAATGGCTGGGCCTTGCGCGGGCTGGTCGAAGTTTACGACAAGCGCGGCGACAAGGCCGCCGCAGCGGCCACGCGCAAGCGCTTTGCCGCCACCTGGCTTGGCCCGAAAGACGGGCCGGACCTGGCGCGCCTGTAAACCGTCCAAGGCCCCCTGCAAACAATCCGACTTCCCAGTAAGATGCCGCTTTTTGCAATGCCAAGGGAGGAACATGTCTATACAAAAGTGGACTGCGTTCCTCGTCGGAGGGCTGCTGGCATTGGCAGCGCATGCGCAGGACCTGCACCCGGACGGCCAGAGCTTTGAGCGGCGGCGCTGGACCCAGGTGGATGGGGCGCCGCAGTTGGCGGTGTCCATCAGCCAGACAGAAGACGGCATGATGTGGTTCGGCGGGTCGTCGGGACTGCATAGTTTCGACGGGCTGCGTTTCCGGAAAATGGACAAGGTATACGGCCATGCCTTGCTGTCGACCAATATCGTATTCGCGCGCAAGGTGCCGGGTGGGCTGGCGGTCGCCTATTCCTTCGGTAGCTTGAGCATCTTCAAGCCTGGCGCGGCCACGCATTACCTGGCCGGCCGCGACCTGCCGCGCGGCTCGGCCTTAAGCCTTGCAGTCAGCCGCGAAGGCATTCCGCATATCGGCACCACCACCGGCGTGTTCGCGCTCGAAGGCGGAAAGTGGCGGCCAGTCGGGCGCGCCTCCCTGCCCAAAGGGCCGGTGAACGTCATGCGCGTCGACAACTCGGGACGCCTGTGGGTGCAGGTAGACAAAAGCCGCTTTGTGCGGCCGCTTGGCAGCGACAGCTTCCTGCCTGTTGCGGTGCCGCCGGACGCGCGGACCATCATGGCGGACAGCGGCCTGTTCGTCAAGCTGCCGGACGGAGAAGTCGTCATGCGCGACCTGGTGCCGACGCCGCAGCAGGACCAGTACGACCAGCCGCATTTATACCGGTTTCCACCGCTACGCGGACCGCACGGATCGCTGTGGGCGCCGAGCAGCAACGGCATGGTGCGCCTGGTGCGTGGCGCGGATGGCAAACTGCACGCTGCCGAACTATTCCCTTACGACGGCGGCCGCGACGACGCCTTCATCCGCTCCACCGAAGACCGGGAAGGCAACCTGTGGCTAGCAACGCCGACCGGAATCGAACGCTACCGGCGCCAGCGCTTCCACCGCTTGCCGGTACCGCCGCTTTCCTTCTACTGGCTGGCGCAGCGGGGACTGGGCGACGAAATGTGGGTGGGAGCGATGCGCGTTCCGGTGCAACGGCTGCGGCCCGATGGCAGCCGGCAGACAACCGGCGTGGACTCGCCAAACGTCATCCTGCGCTTGGCAGCGAACCAGGTCTGGGTCGGCAGCGCCGACGCCTTGTGGGAATTCCGCGGCGAAGCCAGCCAGCGCCGCTGGGAACTGCCCGCAACGATCGGACAGGGAGCCGAAATCCAGTCACTGGCGCAGGACAGGAACGGTCGCCTGCTGGTGTCCATTGCGCGCAACGGCTTGTGGCGTTTCGACCAGGGCAAATGGCTGGAAGACCAGCGCCTGCGCGGCATCGAGGATCCCATCCCCATCACCATGCTGACCGATGCGGGCGGCAGGACCTGGGCGGGGCTGACGGGCGGTCGGCTGGCCGAGCTGACAGCGGCCGGCGCCGTGCTGCTGCCGGCCAGCGCTGGCCTGCAGGTTGGGAATATCCTGTGCTTGCAGGAGCTGGGCGGCGGCCTGCTGGTGGGCGGCGACCTGGGTGCCGCTTGGCTCAAGGGCGGCCAGGCCTATGCACTGCGGCCGGCGCGCGCCGAAAGCTTTCGCCACATCACTGGCATGGTGGCAGACCACTTGGGCAGCCTTTGGATGCACAGCGACGACGGGCTGTATCGCGTCGATGCCGCAGCGTTGGCCGCTTTCCTGAAAGCGCCCATGCAGAGCCTGGAAGCCGAACTGTTCAACTTCCAGGATGGCATCGGCGGCTTCGCTTCATCGGTGCGGCCGCTGCCCTCGCTCGCTGTGGCTGACGACGGCCGCCTGTATTATGCGACGACGTCGGAAGCAGGTTGGATCGATCCTGCGAACATCAGCCGCAATCCCCGCGCGCCGAATGTACTGCTGCAGGTGCTGCACACGCCCGAGCACGAATACCATCCGGTCAACGGGCTGGTCCTGCCGCAGAGAACCACGGCTGTGGACCTCAGTTTTACGGCCACGGCACTGTCGATTCCGGAACGGGTGCGCATGAAATTCCGGCTGGAGGGTGTCGACCAGGACTGGCGCGAGGCCGGCCCCGAGCGGCGCGCGCAATACACCAACCTGACGCCGGGCAGCTACCGTTTCCAGGTGATTGCCGCCAACGAAGATGGGGTGTGGAACACGGAAGGCGCGAAGTTCAGTTTCGAGATCGAGCCAGCGGTCTGGCAGACGACCTGGTTCCGCACGGTGTGCGCCTTGGCCGCGCTGGGCGGCGCCGTGCTGCTGTACCGCTGGCGCGTAGCAGTGCTGCAGCGCCGTGCCGAGCAGCATGCCGCGCTGCGCCTGGACGCCAGGCTGCAGGAGCGCAGCCGCATCGCGCGCTCGCTGCACGACAACCTGCTGCAGGCGGTGCAGGCGCTGCTGCTGCGCTTCCACCTGGTGGAGCAAAAGCTGGCCGGCCAGCCGGAATTGCGCAAGATGGTCGGCAGCGCCCTTGACTATGCCGAAACGCTGGTGGCCAGCACGCGCGACGAAGTGATGGAATTGCGCCGCCCGCAGGATGCCGACGAACTGTTCGCAGCGCTGCGGCATGCGGCGGCGCAGGCGGCGCCGGGCGCCGAACAGCGCCTCAGTTTCACCGTGGCAGGCCAGCCGCGCTACCTGCGCACCGACAGCTGCGCCGAGCTGTCCAGCGTGCTGCGCGAAGCGGTCCTGAACAGCGTGCTCCATTCCGGCGCGCGCCATATCTCGGTGCGCCTGTCGTTCCATGGCGATGCCTTGCTGGCCGAGGCCAGCGACGACGGCATCGGCCTTGATCCCGACGTGGCGCGGCGCGGCAAGGACGGCCACTGGGGCATTACCGGCATGCGCGAGCGCATTGCGCGCCTGGGCGGACAGATCGACATCGCACCCGGACAGGGAGCCGGCGTGGTGGTGCGGGTATCGATCCCGGCGCAGCGCGCCTACGCCTGAGCATAGCGCGCCGGCTCCCCCAAAAGAGGTAGGCGGCGCGCCCCCGGATGGGCGATTTCAGGATGGCAGTGCATGGCTATTCTTTCCAGTGTGTTTTAACCACTTGAAGAGAGAAAGAAAAAAACCATGCCATCCCCTATCAGCAACCGCCGCCGCAACGTCCTGCTGGGCGCTGCCACTGCCGCCGTCGCCGCCGGCGCTTCGTTCTCCGCTTCGGCCGCGCCGGCTGCCGCCAAAGGCGCCGCCGGCCATGGCTCCGCCACGTTCACCACCCGCGACGGCGTGGAAATCTATTACAAGGACTGGGGCCCGCGCAACGGCCCGGTCGTCGTGTTCAGCCACGGCTGGCCGCTCAATTCCGACAGCTGGGAATCGCAGATGCTGTTCCTGTCCAGCCAGGGCTACCGCACCATCGCCCACGACCGCCGCGGCCATGGCCGC
>Ga0307408_100000380_pt1 | contig 40588 bp, 39 predicted proteins | sample 322Cmetagenome_FD_202116 | JGI IMG/M metagenome (GOLD analysis project Ga0307408, IMG submission 202116) | Maize rhizosphere microbial communities from greenhouse at UC Davis, California, United States - 322HYB-C-3 | ecosystem: Host-associated > Plants > Roots > Rhizosphere > Soil | place... | reverse complement strand
TGGCCGGTTGCTAATGGTTCTATTACGGAGCATTTCGGGCGCCATACAGTGGGAGCCGGAGTAACTGTCGACAACGTAGGGATTACAATCCGCACCAATCAAGGCGCATCCATCAGAGCCATATTTGAAGGGAAAGTAGCACAGGTTGGCTCAATTGGATCTGACATGTACGTATTAGTTAGCCATGGTGAGTATTATTCGGTGTATTTTAAACTGAAATCTGTTAGTGTTTCACGTGGACAGAAGGTTTCACTGAAGCAGGTTATCGGGATTGTATCTACCGATTCTGAGGATGGGACAACCGAAATGCAGTTTCAGGTAAGGAAAGGCTCAACTCCTTTAGATCCTGAGAGTTGGCTGGCCAATTAATAGGCCAGAGCTTCAAGAAATCCGTATATTTGTAAAAAAAATAGATAAAATGCTTAACGCTGTATTATTGTTCCTGAATATTGGAACTCCTGAAATGCTGCTAATTGTAGGAGCAATACTGTTGTTGTTTGGAGGAAAGAAAATGCCAGAGCTTGCTCGAGGCTTAGGTAAAGGTATAAGGGAGTTTAAGGATGCATCAGAAGGTGTAAAGCGCGAAATTCATAGAAATATAAATGCTGTAAACGACGACCTTGATGTGGATTTCAATAACAAAAATTCAAATGTAAATAAACAGGCCGGACAGGCTGATTCAAACTCATAATTATGGTAAACTCAATTTTACTGGCACCTCTTGGAGCTCCTGAAATTATTCTGATAGTGCTTGCTTTGTTGTTATTGTTTGGAGGGAAGAAGATTCCTGAATTGATGAGAGGCTTAGGCAAGGGTGTGAAGGAATTTAAAGATGCTAAGGATGGCGACCCTAATGAAAATAAGCCTAGAGAATATTAATTAGGAAGTCTTAAGACATTTGGCCTCATGTTTAATCAAGCATGAGGCTTTTTCGTTTAAAGGGTGCTTCAATCTTATTGCATAGGGAAATCGTTTTAACTTAAGAAATATCGCAGACCCATATATAAGTTTCAGACATCTCGAAGATGTCAGGCACTTTTGCCTCTCCTATCGTTCTTTCACTGAAATTCTCCTTACGATTTTTTTAAAAGCGAATTCCCTGTCTTATTGCATCACTTTTCGGGCGGGTTACTTTTTTATATTTTGGCAATATCTACTTCTGTTTTTAACAATAATTATTGTCTAGGGCATATTTTAGTGGATGTATGCTGCAATTTTGGTTTCATTTGATAGAAATATGTACCTTCACGGCATGGAACAGTACACTACATTAAGCAGCGTACAAAAAGATATTAAAGATGGTAAGTTGCATTTAAGCCAATTGGTAGAAAGCTACTTACAACGAATAGAAGAAAAAAAGCATTTAAACGCTTTTGTGGAAGTTTTTGCCGAAAGTGCAAAGGAACAAGCTATTGCCATTAACCAGAAAATTATTGATGGTGCAGGTGGTAAGCTTGCCGGGATGGTAATTGGGATCAAAGACTTAATTTGCTACCAGGGCCATGGCGTTTCAGCTGGGTCAAAAATCTTAGATAATTACACAGCAGTATTTTCTTCAACAGTTGTTGAAAGACTCCTTGCCGAAGACGCTGTTATAATTGGCCGCCAGAACTGCGACGAATTTGCGATGGGAGGGTCTAATGAAAATTCATACCACGGGCCGGTAAAGAATGCAGCCGATACTACACGTGTGCCAGGAGGATCTTCTGGTGGTTCTGCGGTGGCTGTACAAGCCGGTTTATGTATGGCCTCCCTGGGTACCGATACCGGTGGTTCTGTTAGGCAGCCAGCTGCTTTTTGCGGTGTGGTTGGCTTAAAGCCTACGTATGGGAGAGTGTCCAGACATGGGATCATTGCCTATGCATCTTCGTTTGATCAGGTTGGCCCTATAACAAATTCGGTAGAGGATGCTGCACTACTTCTTGAAGTGATTGCCGGCCACGATGATTATGATAGCACCGTGTCTACTTTACCTGTTCCTGCATATACTCAAAATTTGGCTTTTTCCGGCAAAAAAAGAATTGCTTATTTGCCTGAAACCCTGGAATCAGAAGGCTTGGATCCTGAAGTTAAATCCCTTACTGAGCAAACAATAAAGAAATTGGAAGAAGAAGGCCACTCAGTTGAGCCTATTTCATTCCCTTATTTAAACTATGTAGTACCTACGTACTACATCTTAACCATGGCGGAAGCATCTTCAAACCTTGCCCGCTATGATGGTGTGCACTATGGGTATAGAAGCCCGAATGCTACCGACCTTGAAACCACGTATAAAAAATCCCGGTCAGAGGGTTTTGGGGCTGAAGTAAAACGCCGTATTATTTTAGGTTCTTTTGTGCTTAGCGCAGGGCATTACGATGCATTTTATGGAAAAGCCCAACGAGTTAGAAGGCTAATAGCAGAAAAAATGAATGATATATTGCATGACCATGATTTCATTCTGCTTCCAACGACTCCAGGCCCAGCTTTTGGTATCGGTGAAAAAACAGATGATCCGGTAACAATGTATTTGGCTGATATTTTTACAGTGCAGGCATCTCTTGCAGGAATTCCAGCGATTTCGCTGCCCCTAGGAGGAACTTCAACCAAGCTTCCGTTGGGAGTTCAGTTGGTTGCTAAAAGATTTGGTGAATCGGAATTATTAGCGTTTTCTAAGTATCTGCTGGATGTAACTAAAAGTCATTAATTTGGTATAAGGTATCAGTTACCAGGCAGAAATGTCAATATGAAAATAATGATGAGAAGGAAATGTGTTTTAGTCTTATGTCTAGTTCTAGGGCTATCAATTTTTAACGATGCTAAATCCAAAGAATTAAGCAGTAGAAAGCTGTTATCTGTAAATACCACTTTAGCCGACCCGGCTGAAATGATGAGGCGCTCTTTAGACGAGTTAACTAAAACTGTTCCCCTGGCCTATAATGAACCGGTTAAAAAGATGATAAATTATTATTTATCGTCACAAAAGCCGAGGTTCTCAAGAGTGTTGGGCTTGTCACAATATTATTTTCCAATTTATGAAAAGATATTTGCAGAAAGGGGAGTTCCCGAGGAAATAAAATATTTATCAATCGTAGAATCTTCATTAAACCCTTTCGCTTTATCAACAGCTCAGGCTGGTGGGTTGTGGCAATTCTTAGAACCGGTTGGCAAGTTGTATGGGCTTGCGATAAATGACACTATTGATGAGCGCCGTGACCCATTCCTTGCCTGTAATGCAGCAGCTAGTTACCTTTTGGATTCCTATAATATGTACGGCGATTGGTTATTGGCCATTGCTTCATATAATTGTGGAAGAAACAATATCCGGTGGGCAATGGAAAAAGCCGATGGTGCCAAAGACTATTGGACTTTACGAAAGTATCTTCCTCTTGAAACCCAAAGCTATGTCCCGGCATATATTGCTACGGTTTATATCATGAATAATGCCCGTAAACATGGTTTGTACGCAGCTCATCCTAACTTCGATATTTCTACAAAGGAAATTACAGTTAGAAGGCCTGTTACATTACAAAGCATTGCAAGGGCGGTTAACGTTAGCTTGTCTGATTTATGCGTTTTGAATGCATCATATAAGAACCAGGTAATAAATGGAAATGCATCTTGTCCTAAAAAATTAGTAATTCCGGAAGTTAAAGATTACCTGCACAACGCGTTATGCGATGTGTTGAAAACGCCCGGAAAGTTGGAGCGGGAATTAAAGCTGGTATATACAATTCCGGAGCCACCCAAACCGAAAATCGTAATTGCGCAGGTTGCGCCTCCAAAGCCAGCCGTGCAGCCAAAATATAAAGTGGTTGATGTTTATATTAACTATAAAGTTAAGGAAGGGGATACTTTAAGTTCTATCGTCGAAAAGTTTAATTCGACCGAGGAAGAAGTGAAGATTCTCAATCGCCTAAAACATTACTCAGTGAAGCCTGGAATGACGCTTAAAATCATCCAAGGCTAGAAAAGCACAAAAAAGCCCGGAGTTTAAAACGAAACTTCGGGCTTTTTTGTGCTTACTCGAATGGTTTCCAGCCTGCAAGTATGTTTTCTGTTGTATATTCTTTAGCCTCAGCATCTGTAAGCTGATGAGACCACTTAACGCGTTTTTCTGGAGTGTAGCCTTTTCCCTTATTTTTATATTCCGCATAATAAGCGGTTTGTTCATTAGATTCTTTTCCCCAGTTATTCCAGCCCTCCGGATTTATCATTTTTCCAAGGTCGCAGTGCATAAATACAACTCGCGCATATGGGCGCCATGGCCTACCCAGATAAAATGTAGCTTCGGCAGCATCCCCGGTAACCTTGCAATTTTTAAAAACATAGCCAAACTTAGAGGTATCGGGAGTAGATGCTGCGGTTATATAACCATTCTTTTTGCAGAATAATTCGCAATCTTCAAATAAGGCGGTTGATGAACCGAATATATAATCTACTGTGCCTTCAATGTAACAGTCTTTATAGTATTGACGGCTATTTTTTCCGAAAGTATAGAGGGTGTCCTGAAAGCCAAGAAAACGGCAGTTTTTAAAAGCAACTTTATCTCCTGCAATCCACACGGCAACTGCCTGGCCAACCGGTCCCGCCGAATTTTCAAAAGTTATATTTTCAGCGGTAAAACCATCTCCATAAATATAAAAACTTGCAGAGCCTGATGTTCCTTTCTCTTCCCCGAAAATGTTCTTCTTCTGAGCCCAGTCATCGAAGGTTAAAATGGTTTTGTTAACATCCTCTCCCACAAATCTGATAAATTGTTTAGAACCTGCCAGTACCAGTTTTTCTTTATAAACTCCTTTTTTAATGAAGATAGTTGTCGTCTTTTTCCGAAGGTCTGGCACCGCATTGATAGCTTCCTGTACTGTCTTATAATTGCCGCTGCCATCCTGCGCTACTATGAAGTCGTATTTTATATCCTTACCTGATACAAAGAGTGGTGCAAAAAATAGGACATACATTAGCAGCCTGATCTTAATAGAATTTAGCATAATTTGAATAATGTATTGGTTATAGATGACGTAGATATCCTTGACATAGATAAGAAAAAAACCGGAAATTCATTCAGAAAATCCGGTCTTAAACTTCTTTAGGCTAGAAGGGGTTTAAAACCTTCCTCTTATTAAAGGCTGGATTTCATTGTTATACAGACTCTTTAATTCGGATATCGCATCTTGGGAAAGATGGGGTAGTGAGGATGCTAAGACGTTGCTTTCAACCTGGCTCACTTTGGTGGCGCCGGGAATTACAGTTGTAACTTCCGGATGTTCTAAAATCCAGCGTATGGCCCATGAAGCTGTCCTTTCATCCGGGAAGCGTTTAGCAATTTCAGCCGCAAACTGTACGCCTTTGCTAAACTCAACACCCGAAAAGGTTTCTCCTACATTAAATGAATCGCCATTTGCATTGTAATTTCTATGATCGTTCTGGCTGAAGGATGTAGACTGATTGAATTTACCCGTCAAGAGGCCGCTCGCAAGTGGCACCCGTACGATTAATGCCACATTTTTTTCCTTTGCCTTTGCGAAAAACTCTTCGGCATAATGCTGGCGGAATAAGTTAAAAATGATCTGCAGGGATGCAATTCCCTCCTGCTCTAAACATAGTAGAGCTTCCTCTGCAGTTTCAACACTTACGCCCCAATGCTGAATTAATTTTTCATCCTGAAACTTGCGTAAATGCTCGAAAACCTTTCCTGATTGAAGTTCTTCCAGAGGGATACAATGCAACTGCTCCAGAAACAATGAAGACTGCCCTAAGTTCTTCAATGAAGACTCCACGTGCTGTTTCATTACATCATATTCGAAGTTTTGAGGCCAGCCATTAGGCGAATCGTGCCTTCTGCCAAGCTTGGTTGCAACGTAAAGCTGCTTGTCTGTAGTTTTTAAAAACCTGCCAATAATGCTTTCGCTAATGCCCATTCCGTAGACATCGGCTGTATCAATAAAGTTTCCACCGGCATCAACAAAGCTGTTTAGGATGGCGAAAGCATCTTCATCGCTGATATTTCCCCAGTCTGCGCTGCCGAGTTGCCAGGTACCTAAACCAACTTCCGAGATATCTATTCCTTTAAATTTGCGGTATTTCATATTTTATTATCGAACTGCTTTTACATCGGCAAGAGTCACAGCGCTTGCCTTATTTCCAAAACTATTTCTTATGTACGTTAAAACGTCGGCTATCTGCTCATCGCTGAGATGGCTTGCCGGAGGCATTACATTAGAATAACTCTCCCCGTCAATATCAACACCTTGCATACCCTTGAGTATAATGTTAATCAACTGAGATTTATTTCCTAAAACTTGGGAAGTGTGGATTAACGGTGCATTCAAGTTTGGGACTCCCCCTCCATCTGCCTGATGGCAAGAGATACAATAGGTTCCATAAACCGCTTTCCCCCTGGTTATGGAAGCTTTAACTAAGGCAGGAGAAACCCCTGTGGCCTTAGTTGTTAAAGTAGGCTTTTTAATGACCCCCTTTTTTACTTGGGCAAAACCGGCCGAGCCGGCCAAAATAGCTAGCATTAGGCTTGAGATAGCTCTTTTCACGTGTGTGTTGTTTTTATTTTAATTCTGATAATAGTAAATTATCCGTTTGGTTTGATAAATATTTCCTTGGCTTATCTCCCCTGATAACCCAAGGTTCTCATGCCATTGATGAATAGTCTACCATTATTCAACAAAGTTGAATGCAAATGTAACCCTTTTTTCATTAGGAATAGTTGCATGAATTTCCATTGGTATGTAACTGTTGTTAAAAGCTCCCGTACAAAGTTGGTAACTGAGGGATAGCAATATCCTTTTTTAAAGGGTGAGTATGAAAGGGTTATTGGCTTTGTTATGCCTATTGCCATTTTTTGCAGTGGGGCAGCAAAAGGCGATGTTTTCGCAATACATGTTCAATGGACTGGTTGTAAACCCAGCTTATTCTTCTATAGACGAATCTTTGAATATCACCGCCCTATCTCGTCACCAATGGGTTGGGTTCGAAGGAGCTCCAAATACTCAAACTGTTTCATTACACTCTCCGGTTAAAGAATCTAATTCTTCTTTTGGTGTAATTTTAATGCGCGACCAGATTGGCGAGGTAATTACCGAGAATATGGGTATGCTTTCCCTTTCTCAGCGCGTTGAAATCTCTGATGATACTTACCTCGCATTAGGAATTAGTGGCGGTTTAAGCAAATTTCAGGCGAATTATAGCCAGATTAGTGATGGCAATTCTTTTCTGGACCCTGTTTTTAATGATGAAAACGAATTTAGGGGAAACGTAGGCCTTGGCTTGATGTTTTTCAGTAAGAAATTATACGCCGGTATCTCTTCTCCATCTTTTATGGAGTTTAAAGGAACACGCAGAACTTCTACATCTTTTAAAAAGCATTATATTATTAATGGAGGCTACCTGATGGCCTTGGGAGAGAATCTAAAATTCAAGCCAAACATTCTGTTTAAGTATGTAAATGGTTCTCCGATGCAAATGGATTTGAACGCTAATTTTTTGATTAGTGAAACCTTGTGGTTGGGCGCTTCTTGGAGGTCGTTTGATTCTATGGACTTTTTAGCTGAGATTCAGATTAGCCCCAGAATGCAAATTGGATATTCGTATGATATGACACATAGCCGCCTTGCCAGTGTGCAAAAGGGCTCGCACGAGTTTGTGCTAAGTTTCAGGCTCCCTGTAAAAGGAAGGAACTATCCTAAATGTTATTTCTAAGCTGCTGACTAGTTAGTCGATACTTACAGTTAAGCCTTCCTGTTGTAAGATCTTGCGGTATACTTCCAGTTCTGTAAAAGACCCCTCCAAAACTTCAGCTTTACCTTTGGTATGTACTGTCCATGCAATTTTTTCGGCCTGCGCATCAGAGTAATCCAGATACTTGGAAAGGCAGAAAATAACGTGGTCGAATGTGTTTACTTCATCATTCCAGAGAATAAGGCGATGATTAACTTTTAAGCCGGCTAAGACCTCTTCGAGGGTAAAGGTTTCAACCTGAGTTTCAGTATCAGCAAAGCGGATGTTCATAATCTGCAAATTTAAGTAATCGGATTTTAAAATCCGATTAAACTTAAACGTAAAATTAGTGCACGGTAAATCGATGGACAGACCTGAATACTTGGCCCTTCATATTTAAACCTTCAGCAACAACTTTGTAGGTTCCGGGGTCGTCATCTGTGAAGAAGCTAACAGAAGCCTTTCCTTCGGTGGTTGTTGTTATACTGGGTTTCCAAAAAGTGGTACTTCGCGGACTAATTTGTACTGAGTTGATATTCGCCACGGTATATACCGGAGAGTAAAACTCACGGGCTGTGAATAGGCCAAGAGGTTTGTAAGTGGCAACGCCGGGCGACAAGTTTCTGTAAGACAGGTTGCGCTCGCCTCGTTTGGTGTTAATTATTAAAACGCCGCCTCCGCCTCGTATGCCGTAAATGGCGGTATTGCCAATGCTTTTAAGCACTTCAATACTTTCCACATCTTGGGGTACAATCATGCTCAAATACTCGGGCTCTACATAAACGCCGTCTATAACCAGTTGCATTGGTACCAGTCCCGAAAATGAACTATACATACTACGTGTTGAGTAGGCAACGCCGTTTTGAATAATAATTCCGGCAACCATACCTTGCAAGCACTGAGTCAGGTTAAGGCAGTCCTGTAGTTTATCAGCTTTGATTATGGCATCTGCGTTTCCTGCACCGTTAAGATTACTGGAGTTAGTGAGTACAGGTTTCTTTTCGGCAATTTTTACTTCCGCAAGCATAATGCTTTTGCGTAAAAGCCCATTTTTTCTCATCGTTTCAAAATCTGCCTGCCTTGACTTTAAGTAAGCCATTAGATTTTGGTTAACATTGATTTCAAGTGAGGGCGAGTTTTTATTTCGGGTAACCAGTTGCGGCGGTATCTGGTCAATTTCTATATACACTTTTTTCTTTCCTTTGGCGCTTCTTGCCTGGATCACAAATGTTGTACTATCATTAAAGCTCAATCCAGGGAAGTTAAAGCGGCCATCGGCGTTGGTTAATGTATCCATTATCACGCCATTGCCTTTAGATGGTAGCAAAACGACCTTGCCACCCACCACTGGTGTTCCATTTGGATTAACTACCCTGCCTCTGATGGTAATGTCTTGTTCTGGCGGAAAGATATTTCCGGGATAGGAATTGGTAATAATACTGCCCCAGTTGTACCTGCGCCACCCCTGTGTAAGTAGTAAATTATCAAGATGCTTTTTTCGTTGAGGGTTATTATCGATAAAATAGTAGTTAGGGTTTTCAACATAGCCTTTAAGGTCGGAACTCAATAAAAGGTTAGAAAGAATGGTAGTCTCCTTGAGATCATCAAAAGGTACAAGGCTTTCATTGGTAACAGAAACTGAGAAATTACTTATTAAGCCGGCTACAGAAGAATCTCTGGCTGAAAAGTTCAACTCAACTTTCTGACGTTTACTATAAGTCGCTTTATTGCTGGCTATCTCCACTTTAAAATTGGTAGGCTCAATGAAAGTTAAACGTTCTGCCATAGGCTGCATGGATGGAGAAAATAACGTAAACTGCAAAATTCCTGCAGGAAAGCGTTTTTTAGGCAGCATAGTCGAAAATGAGGTGTTGCTAAGTTTCGTTTTTGATATATATTCTATCAATCCATTGTTTTGGGCAATTAAGGTTAAATCTCCCTGTCCGGAAAGTCCATTACTTAAGAAAATCCTGACAAGCAGGCTGTCTGAATTGGTGTCGGTAACACTTAACATATATCCTTCGGCCTGCACTTTAGGAAGCTCTGCCTGCTTTTCTGCCCCGTCTTTAGACTTGATAATTGCTTTATATGTATTTCCTGCTTCGGGCAATAGGCTAAAGGTTCCCATACCCCCATGTTCGGATGAGAATTCGGTGATGGAGTTGTTATTCTTGTCGATAATGGTTCCACTAACTTCGCGGCTAAGCCCATCGCTGCCCACAGCCTTAAATCCAACTTTTGTGCGAATGCCACTTATCAAGTTTCCGCTTTCGGGAAAAAATTGAAGATCTATTTCTGATGTGGTTGCTTTAATTGGAAATGTTTTATTAACGCTGGTGCTTTCATCTAGCTTAACACTTGTGTTAATTTTTCCGGACTTTAATATAAAGGGCTGGGTATTGGTGAATTTTACTTGAATTCTCCCTTTGTCGTCTGTCATGCCTTTGCCGGAGGCAATACTTCTGAAATCGAGCTGTACAAAATATTTAACCTCTTTATTGGACAAAGGATTGCCATTAATATCCTGATAAATAATGTCAGCGGTTACATGCTCTTTTATTCCCGTTTTGCTAAACGAATAATTTACATAAGTGTAGATTTGATTGCTAAGGGCATTGCCAATCTGGATGGTCTTGTCAAAATAGAATTCTTCGCCAAAATTGCGCATCCAGGTGGTGTAGGCGCGAAGCCGGTAATTGCCCTCAGATAGCGAGTCGGAAAGAACGAAGTCTCCAATGCCAAGGCCAGAAGTTAAGGCCAGCCGGAGTGATTTTTTTATCGAATCCTTTTCATTAATAAGGTCCACATAGAGGATTTTGCTTAGTCCCGATAACCGATTGTCATCGGCATTAACTACATAGGCTTTCAGCCAGATGCTATCACCGATGCTATAATATGGCTTATCGGTATGCAAGTGAACCTTTTCCTGAGGATTTTTTCGCCTATACTGGCTAAGCTTGTCCAACAAGGTTTTTAGAGGGTCGTCATCTTGCCACATAAAGCCGAAGCTGGCCAGGCAGCAAAACAGAGTTGTGAGAAATGTAAGGCGCCGGTTCATAGGAGAGAGGATAAAATAAGAAAGCCTCAATGTATTAAGATTGAGGCTTTTACAATATATATAACTTTAATAATCAAAAAGTGTTTTTCCACATCATGCTTTCTACCGGGCGGGTGGTTTTGTGGTTGTATTTGGCGTTGCCTTTGCTGTTATAAAGGGTCTCAATCTCGCCGGCAACATCAAAATAAATCAGTTGGCCAATAGGCATTCCGGCGTACACCCTAACAGGCTGCGCTACTGATATCTCAAGGGTCCAGGTGTTGCAGAAGCCCACGTCGCCCTTGCCTGCGGTTGCATGAATGTCAATTCCTAAACGGCCAGTGCTCGACTTTCCTTCCAGGAACGGAACATGTGAATGTGTTTCTGTGTATTCAACCGTTACGCCCAGGTATAGCGTGTTTGGCTGTAAAACAAAGCCTGCTTTTGGGATCTCAAAATGGTCTATTTCATTATGGTGTTTGGCATCAAGCACCCGGTTTTTATAAGTAGCAAGATACTTGCCTAAATGGACATCGTAAGAGTTTGTGCCGAGGCTTTCTTTTTTAAAGGGTTCTATAATGATGGTTCCTTTTTCAATTTCCTCTAAAATACGTTTGTCTGAAAGAATCATAATTTCTGCGAAAGCGTTTGGGGCTATAAAACTAGCAAATTTTTGCCCGAATGACACCAGTTAATGATTATATAACTGTTACTTAAAAGCTTTTATCTCATTGCCGATTTATTGTTATATATGATAATTTAAGATAATTTTGCTCGCTGATTTTGAAGCAAGCTGTAAGGAAAACCATATTGCTTTAATTTTTGCTAAATTAATTGAAATTTAAACAGATATGGCTCTGGCTTATTATAAGCACCTTGATAGCACTTCTGCTTTCGGGGTTTGGAAGATTGAAGAAAGTGCGGACGAACTTTATGCTCAGCTGCAGCTGAATGATGGAGAAAAGGCTCACCTTGAGACGTTAAATAACGGAAAACGCAATCTTCATTGGTTAAGTACAAGGGTGTTACTACGCAAAATGCTTAACACTGATAAATATATCGACTGCCAGGTGGATGAACATGGAAAGCCATACCTGGTAAACTTTCCCCACCATATTTCGTTAAGCCATTCTTTTGACTACGCGGCGGTAATTATAAGTGAAGATAAGCCGGTTGGGATTGATATTGAATTAGTTAAGACAAAAATCGAAAAAGTGGCAAGTAAGTTTTTAATAGACGATGAGCTTGCTTTTATAGATGCCGAACAAAAAATAGAACACCTGTACGTTTGCTGGTGCGCCAAAGAAGCTATTTACAAATTACAAGGAAAACGCAGTGTTTCTTTTAAGGATAACATCAGGCTCAATAGCTTTCCGTACAGCCCAGACGGACATTTCGATGCCGTACTGGAAGTTGGTTCCGAACTTACTTCGTACGATGTGCATTACGAATCTTTCAAAGATTATATGATCGGTTATGTTGTGGGCTGCCGCGAATTGGTTGCGAGTTAAACAGAATAATGAAGAATAAAAAAGTTAGGTTTCAGGATTGGGGACTGCTGGATTATCAACAGGCCTGGGATAAGCAGGAGGAAGTATTTGCAGGTGTTGTATCTCAAAAGACAGACAACCGAAGCAATGGAACCGATAATCCTACCGATAATTTTTTGGTCTTTGTAGAACATCCTCATGTATATACACTCGGCAAAAGCGGTAAGCCGGAGAATCTGTTGTTAGATGATGATGGCTTAAAAGATAAGCAGGCATCCTATTATAAAATAAATAGGGGAGGGGATATCACCTACCACGGGCCTGGCCAGATTGTTGGTTACCCGATACTTGACCTGGATAATTTCTTTACCGATATTCATTTGTATCTGCGCACCCTTGAGGAAGCCATTATTCTAACCTTGGCGCATTATGGTATTCAGGCTGGCCGTTATCCAGGTTACACCGGAGTTTGGTTGGATGCAGATAATGAGAAAGCCAGAAAAATCTGTGCAATGGGGGTACGTTGCAGCCGCTGGGTAACCATGCATGGCTTTGCATTTAATGTAAACGCGGACCTTAATTACTTTAAAAATATTGTTCCATGTGGAATAGACGATAAGGATGTAACCTCCATGGAACGAGAGTTAGGTTATAAATTGAATATTGACGAAGTAAAAGCCGTTTTAAAACAAAAAATTGCAGAACTGTTTGAAATGGAACTAATCGTTTAATTACAAATGTTCTTCAAAAAACCGGCGATAATTATAGCAGTACTAGTATCACTGGTTGTTTTGTATTTTTTTAGTCCCACGACCTATAGTTTCTTTCCAAAATGCCCTTTTTACACACTAACCGGGTTTAATTGTCCTGGCTGTGGTTCTCAGAGGGCATTACATGCCTTATTACATGGCGATCTGACAGCAGCTGTAAATTATAATTTGTTGTTTGTAGTGAGCTTGCCTTTCATTGCCGCTTACTTTGGGCTAAAACTACTATCAATAATTAAAGGTGGCAGAATGAGCCTATATTTATTTGATCACCCTAATGCGCCGGTGTTAGCAGTGCTGTTGGTACTTATATTCTGGGTTGTAAGGAACCTTCCGTTTGCTCCTTTTAATTTTCTCGTTGCCTAATTTTCGAAATGTTGTAAATGGTTGTAATCCTTCACGATTGTTTCTAAAAACTCTTCGTCGTTTTTTTTTAAGCTATAGCGAATGTTAAGGTGCTCTTTTATACGATTGGCGGTAGCGTGTATAAGCGGATAGTTTTGACTGCTACGGAAGTTGCTCAAAACTTCATGCACAATTTCTATCTCTTTATCAGATAAGTTGGCTGCTTCGGGAAATACTACTTCATAATCAGAAGATGGAGGCATAAAAGCCACGTGGCTAATGTCGGTACGCGGATGGGTGCGTACCACGGTGGTTCCTGCAACCATATCGCCAATGCGCTGCTTTTTCTCTGATGCGGCAACGGAAACCAAAGCGGCTAATCCCGTGGTAACCGACATATCTACAATCCGGAACAGCCACCTCAATAGATATTGCCCAATGGTGGGCCTTGCTCCGTCGAGGCTTATCACTTTTATTTTCATTGCCCGTTTGCCGATACTCTGCCCGTTAAAGAAAACTTCACAAATCAGGTCGTATAAGGCGTATAGAAGAAACAAACCGCCAAATACCAAGCCAGTTACCCAGTGTTCACTGGAAGGGAACTTTATTAGCCACGAACTAACCACAATCAAAAAGAAAACCAAGGCCCAGAGAAGCCCATCCAGCAAATAAGCCAGGAATCTCGGGCCGAAGCCTGCCAATTCATACTCAATATCAATATTTTGTGATGTGGTTACGCGTACGGTTTCCATGGAAATAAATATTCCCGAATTTAATTTTTTTGTTGATGATTTGAAATTTGTCGCTATTTTAACTGAAAATATTCCTGCCTAAACCAGCAATGAAAGAAAGCCTGTTTGTTAAGCAAAATTCGCAAAGATGGGAGCGTTATGAGAAAGAGCGTACCGGCGATCCAGATGAACTTGCTGAACGTTTCATTTCCATAACGGATGACCTGGCTTATGCTAAGACGTTCTTCCCCAAGTCAAAAACTACAGCTTACCTAAACGGCCTGGCAGCCCGGTTTCATCAATCTATCTATGTAAATAAAAAGGAGAAGAGTAACCGCTTTAAGGAGTTTTGGGTTGTAGAATTACCCTTATTATTCAAGAAATACCAAAGGCAGCTTCTTTATTCTTTCCTATTCTTTATCGCGTTTTGCTTTATGGGTGCTTTATCGGCTAAATACGACGATACTTTTGTGCGTTTGATTTTAGGGGATAGTTATGTTAACATGACCAATGAAAACATTGCGAAGGGTGATCCTTTTGGGGTTTACAAGAAGAATGACGAGATCTCTATGTTTTTCGGCATTGCCATAAATAATATTTTCGTTTCCTTTTATACCTATGTAAGCGGAATATTTTTTTCGGTTGGCACGATATATAACCTGGTTCGTAACGGAATTATGCTAGGTTCTTTTGAGTATTATTTCTTTAGCAAAGGCCTGGGGTTGGAATCTGTACTTGTAATCTGGATACATGGAACTCTTGAAATTTCGGCTATAGTAATTGCCGGTGGAGCTGGACTTGCTTTAGGCAATAGCATACTTTTTCCAAAAACATATAATCGGACGGTGTCTTTAAGGCAAGGAGCCAGAGATGGGATGAAAATAGTTATCGGCCTGGTTCCGATATTTATCTGCGCAGCTTTTTTGGAAGGTTTTATCACCCGGCATACCGAAATGCCCTGGTGGTTGAGTGTATCTATTTTACTATCGTCGCTAGTATTTATACTCTGGTACACTATTATCTATCCCAACTACTTATCACAAAAAATAAACAAACAAAACCTCGATGGAAAATAACGTAGAATTACGCAAGGTTCGCGATTTCGGTGAACTTATAAGCGATTCATTTCTTTTTACAAAGCAGAATTTAAAGCCACTTCTAAAAGCGTTTTTTGCTATCTGCGGATTTTTTCTGGTTGCCACTGCGCTCTCGAGTGTGTTTTATCACTTAAGGCTTTTTAATACTCCTGGCAACGAAAATATATTTAAAGCAAAGCAAGTATTTGGAGTCGAGTATTTTGCTACTATTACTTTTGGCTATTTAAGCTATTTGGCAGTAGCGCTAACTACTTTCAGTTATATTAATGTTTATCGCGAAAAGGGAGATCTTACGCCAACAATAGAGGAAGTCTGGGGACATTTTAAGTATTACTTCTGGAGATTCATGGGTTCACAAATAGTGCTGATAATAATGTTCCTTATTGCTTTTATGATGTGCTTTATTCCTGGAATTTACTTGTTTCCGATCATCTCCTTAATAACAGCAACACTGATTTTTGAGAACACCGGACTGGGATATGCATTTGATCGAGGGTTTAAGCTCATAAAACAAAACTGGTGGACAACTTTCGGAGCCCTAGTTGTTACCATGGTTTCTATGTATATTTTGATGGCTGCCATAGCTCTGCCTGTGGGTATTTTAAGTGGGGCGGGAGTTTTCTTAGGCATAAATAAGGTGTCAACACCGGTTACTGTGCTGATGGTGATTTTGCAAGCCTTAGGCCAGGCCTTCTCTATCATCCCTTACATTACGGTGTCTTTATGCTATTTCAGCCTGGTTGAAAAGAAAGAAGGCGCAAGCCTCCTGGATAAAATTGATTCTATTGGCAAAGGTGGCCCTGCTGACGGCCTGCCCGAAGAGCAATATTAATATGGTAAGGTTTTTACTTATCCTGATATTGTCGAGCGTTTTTGGCTCTATCCAGGCAGAACCTAATTTGCCGCATAGGCTGAGGCTTGATAGCAGTTCCGTTTCTGTACGAAAATTTAATGATGCTGCACTTGCAGACTACAGGGCGGATCGGGATTTCAATTATGGCGATGTTAAAATCGACGTTTCTCCGTCGCTGTGGGATAGGTTTTGGAGGTGGTTCTGGAACTTGTTTGGCGATGCGGTAGGCAATGCCGTTTCTGGAGGGAACTTTAAATATGTATTTATAACCCTGGGGATTGCAGCTATCTTGTTTGCTGTTTTTAAACTTTCGGGAATGGATATCCGGATGATTTTTACCGGAAGATCGAAAGAGATAAGCTTGCCCTTTGAGGAATCTCTTGAAAATATCCATGAAATCTCATTTGACGAAGAAATAAGCCAGGCGGTAAACAACCAAAACTACAGGCTGGCAGTCCGCCTTTTATATCTTAAAAGCCTCAAAAAATTAAGTGATGGGGGGCGTATTGAATGGCGTCCGGATAAAACTAATTCGCAATATGTAAACGAAATCATTCATCCCGCTCAGAAAAGCAGTTTCAAAAAGCTCACTTTGCAGTTTGAATACGTGTGGTACGGCGATTTTTCTATTGATAAGGAAAGCTTCCGCAGAATTGATACATCTTTTACCGAGTTTAACAGAGGGCAATATAGATGAGAGAATATGTAGCTATTGCCTCTGTAATACTTGCAGTGTATATCCTTGCCATGTACAATAAGCCTAAGCCGGTTGATTGGACAGAGAGCTTTTCAAGGAAGGATAAAATCCCCTTCGGCACTTTTGTTCTTTACGAGCGGCTGGGTGATATTTTTCCGGGTTCCAAAATTATTGCCCGGCGGGATGGCGCTTATTCGATTTTCACAGACTCAGATTCAGAAACAAAGCCAAGCAACTATATCGTCATTGCTAGTTCTGCTAAGATAGGAGAGTATGATTTTAAGAAGATGGTAGAATACATGCGGCGGGGAGACAATGTATTCATTGCATCTTATTATCTCGGCGGCGTTTTGGAGGATTCGTTAAAGCTTAAGATAAATAGCGACATGAACCTCTATAATAAGAAAAAATCTTCTTTAAGGTTTGTTAACCGGACTTTAAATCCTGGCAAGTCCTATGTCTTTGATAAGGGAATCGGCCAGCAGTATTTTAGCAAATTTGATACTTCAAGGGCTGTTATTTTAGGCGTTAACCATAAAGGGAAGCCAAACTTTATTAAATATCTGTTCGGTAAAGGCGCTTTGTATGTAATGCCCAGCCCATTCTACTTTACCAATTATAATATGCTAAAGCCTGATGGTGCACAATATGCCTCAAAAGCCTTGTCGTACCTGCCGGTTAAAGAGGAGATTATATGGGATGAATATTCGACATTGGGAAGCGAAGGCGAATCCAACATGATGAGGGTTTTCTTTAAGCATGCCGAGCTTAAATGGGCATATTATATCGCTTTGTTTAGCCTTTTAGTATTTGTGGTTTACGAAATGAAAAGAAGGCAGCGCATTATTCCCATTGTTGCGCCTTTAAAAAATACGTCCATAGAGTTTGCGGAAGTAGTTGGCCAGGTATACTATCAGCAGAGAAATAATTCGAATATAGCCAATAAGCAAGTTTCTTACTTGTTGGAAGGAATCAGGTCGAAGTACAATTTAAAGACGGGCAGCCTGGATAATGACTTTGCCGAGAAACTTGCCAGCAAGTCCGGAGTTAAGATTGAGATTATTTCTGCTTTGATAGGGCAAATAAACCAATTGAGAAAATACAGTAGCGTAAGTGATACAGAGCTTATTGAATTAAATAAAAACATTGAACAGTTCCATCAACAATCAAGATAAACATGGAAGAAGAAATTTTTGAACAACGAGTTGACTTAAGCAGCTTGAGTACTGCAGTAGATCAGATCCGGGCATCGCTTGGTAAAATCATTATTGGCCAGCAGCAAATGGTTGAGTTTTTAATTGCCGGTATTCTGGCTGATGGGCATATCCTAATTGAAGGTGTACCTGGTGTGGCTAAAACACTCACCGCGAAGCTGCTGTCAAAGTGCTTTGATGCAAGGTTTTCTCGCATTCAGTTCACGCCAGATTTAATGCCTTCTGATGTTTTGGGTACTTCCATCTTTAATCCTAAAGAATCTGTTTTTGATTTCAAACGAGGCCCCATTTTTGGCAACGTAATTTTGGTTGACGAGATAAACCGGGCACCAGCAAAAACGCAGTCGGCATTATTTGAAGTAATGGAGGAAAAGCAAGTCACCATTGATGGAAAAACGTACCTGATGCAGGAGCCTTTTATTGTGCTTGCTACGCAAAATCCTATAGAACATGAAGGTACTTACCGGTTGCCAGAGGCGCAGTTAGATCGTTTTCTGTTTAAGATAGAAGTAAGCTATCCATCCTTGGAGGAAGAAACAGAGATCCTGCTTCAGCAGCACCAGCAAAAGAATTCTGATAAGTTGGCAGATATTACTCCGGTGCTTTCTGTACCTCAAATCATTGAATTACGCAACCAGGTGAGAGCATTGCACGTGGAACCTAAGCTTTTAGAGTTCGTCGCTAAAATCACCTACGAAACCCGTAACAGTAAAGCTCTTTTACTGGGAGCTTCGCCGCGAGCTTCTTTAGCCATTGTTAATAGTGCAAAGGCGATTGCCGCGATACAGGGAAGAGATTTTGTAACTCCTGAAGATATTATTAAGGTAGTGCCGCCAGTATTGCGCCATAGGGTTATCCTAACGGCTGATAAGGAAATGGAGGGTGTAACTACAGATGAGGTGCTGAGCCAGATAGTGCATAGGATTGAGGTGCCGAGGTAGTTATTGGGGGGAGAGAGTGGGCAATGTCATTTAAGTGGTTGGTGGGGACACCAGCCACGGGAGAGAGATTAGTGACTAGGTTCATTGCCGTTTGGCTAAAGCCCAATGTCGTTTAGTTAAGAATAACAATCCCGAACGTTCGGGATTAAATGTCGGTAGAAGAAAAACAGGCGGTTATACATTCCGTGCCGTAGGTACGGTACCATGTAGCGTACCTACGGCACGCAAAGCCGTTCGCAATCATATTTTCTACTCCCGAGAGTACCTGAAATCCCTTAACTAAATGCCGTTTGGCTAAGGCCAACGAAGGGATTTAAAGAGGCTTTTTTTAAGTTAAGAAAACAAGTTTGATGAATTTTAAACTGATACTTCGCAGGTTTTACAAAGATTTATTTTTAGGAAAACGGCTCTTTATAGGCTTGAGTTGTTCAGTTGTATTATTTATACTGGCATTCTTATTTCCCTGGTTTGGGGACTTGCCTTTTCTGATGTTTGGGGCGGTAATTCTGCTTTTGGTAGTGGATGTAAGCTTGCTTTATCGAACTACTAGTGGTGTTTTTGCCCGACGCAATGCGCCCCTGCGACTAAGTAATGGCGATGAAAATCCCATTTCTATTTATCTCGAAAATTTTTACGGTTTTAAGGTAAATATTGGTATTATCGATGAGATACCGGTCCAGTTTCAAAAGAGGGACGCTTGGTTTGAGACGCAGCTTGCGCCAAATCAAAACAAGAAAATTGAATATCAACTTAAGCCATTAAAGCGTGGCGAGTACGAGTTTGGAAGTATTCATGTGTATGTAAGTTCTCCTCTGGGCTTGGTTCAAAGGCGCTACACCTTCGAGCAAAAAGAAGTTTTGCCCGTATATCCGTCTTTTCTGCAAATGAGGAAGTATGAGCTTATGGCAGTTTCTAACCGTTTAAGCGAAGTTGGAGTAAAGAAAATTCGAAAGCTTGGCCATAGTATGGAATTTGAGCAGGTCAAAAACTATGTGCCAGGAGATGACTATCGAACAATAAACTGGAAAGCCACAGCCCGCCGGGGCGAAACCATGGTTAACTCCTATACCGATGAAAAGTCTCAGCATGTTTATTGCGTGATAGACAAATCCAGGGTTATGAAGATGCCGTTTGAAGGCTTAAGCCTGCTGGATTATGCAATTAATGCAAGCCTTGTACTTTCCAACGTTGCTATTCGCAAAGAAGATAAAGCAGGGCTGATCACTATCTCAGAAAAAGTTGGCGCAGTAGTTCCTGCCGACAGGCGCCCTGTACAGCTTAACCGTATTCAGGAAGTTTTATTCAAGGAGAAAACCCGTTACCTGGAAACAAATATGGAAGCTCTTTACATAACAATTCGCAATACCTTGAAGCAAAGGAGCCTGGTTGTTCTGTTCACCAACTTCGAAAGTTTGTCTGCTTTAGAAAGGCAATTGCCCTTTTTAAAGCGAATTGCAAAGTTCCACCTGTTGCTGGTAGTGTTTTTTGAAAATACAGAGTTGAGAGCGTTAAGCCAGAATGCGGCAAAAGATGTGGAGGGGATTTATATTAAAACGGTGGCAGAAAAATTTATGTACGAGAAGAAGCAGATTGTTTTGGAGCTTGCAAGGCACGGAATTCAATCAATTTTGACTGCTCCTCAGAATTTGACCGTTAATACGATTAATAAGTATCTGGAAATCAAATCCCGGCAATCAATCTAATTAAAGGCCATCATCGTCCATATCCCAGTCCTGGCCAAAATCTTCCGAATCAATATCCCGCACTTCTGTTTGTACCATTTTTACTTCAAAATCATCCGACTTATCTACAACGTAACGTATACCCCAGTCGTCTTTAAAGTCATCGCTGGCATCAAATGACCTTATCCATTTAATAAATTCAAGCCTGAATTCTTCAATGCCATTTCTGATTAGCTGTACGTAGTCGTTGTTGTTGATGTCAATCAATCGGGCAAATAGCACTGCTTCAAACATTTCCCTAACAGCAAACTTAATTTTCATTGCATTTTCCATCTTTAGGGAGTACAAGCCTCCGCCTTCAGCTCCCGCGATTTTAACTACAATCATCATGGCGTTACTTACAATCTGACCTTGCAGGTCATCCCGTTGCTCATCGTCTTTCAGATATTCAGCAACATGCTCTGCAAGATTGAGAAGCTCTTTCGCCTTTTGGTAGACTGGCAGATTTTCAATTTCGTCTCTCATGTCGCAATTTACTTAAATTCTGATAATTAGCTCTTGTTTTGCGCAAAAGCAAAAAGGTGCCTATCGTATAAATTGGGGCGAAAAATATTCAACAGATAAATCATAGTAATTTTATCTTTGCGGCTATGAATATTCTTTTACTTGGTTCTGGCGGAAGGGAAAGCGCTTTTGCCTGGAAAATCGCTCAAAGCCCATTACTTAACCAATTGTTTATTGCCCCTGGAAATGCCGGTACCGGAGCCTATGGCAAAAACGTAAACATAAAGCCAACAGATTTTGCTGCAATTAAAGATTTTGTGCTGAAAAACGCTGTTAATATGGTGTTGGTTGGCCCGGAAGAGCCTTTAGTTAAAGGTATTCATGATTATTTCCTTGCTAACGATGAAATAAAGAACATCCCGGTTATCGGCCCGCGCGAGCAGGGTGCACAACTGGAAGGAAGTAAAAATTTTTCAAAGGCATTTATGCGCAGGCATAACATTCCAACCGCGGCTTCAGCATCGTTCACTAAAAATACTTTGAGCCAAGGTTTATCTTATTTAGAAACTCACAAACTTCCGGTAGTATTAAAAGCTGATGGGCTTGCGGCGGGTAAAGGAGTGTTGATCTGCCAGACATTAGAAGAAGCACAAACCGAACTTGTAGCTATGCTTCAGGACGCCAAGTTTGGTGAGGCGAGCAGCACAGTAGTTATTGAGGAATTTTTAACCGGCATCGAACTTTCTGTATTTGTACTTACAGATGGACATAGTTATAAAATTTTGCCGGAGGCGAAGGATTACAAACGTATTGGTGAAGGCGACACTGGATTGAATACAGGTGGTATGGGCTCTATTTCTCCGGTTCCATTTGCTGATGCTGCCTTCATGAAGAAGGTAGAAGACGAAGTGGTTAAGCCAACAATACGCGGCTTAAAGGCTGATTATATTCCATACAAAGGATTCATCTTTATTGGGCTGATGAATGATAACGGCCAGCCTTTCGTAATTGAATATAACGTACGCATGGGTGACCCGGAAACCGAAAGCGTTATGCCAAGGATTGAAAGCGACTTTGTTGAGCTTTTATTGGGTGTGGCTAACGAAAACCTTGCGGAAAAAGAATTTAAGGTGTCTGATAAAACAGCGGCTACCGTAATGTTGGTTGCCAGCGGTTATCCGGGCGAATATTTAAAAGGAAAAGCTATATCCGGAATTGAAAATATCAAAGATTCGCATGTTTTTCAAGCTGGTACAGCATTGGAGGATGGACTTGTAAAAACAGCGGGTGGACGGGTTATCGCGGTTACTTCATTGCAAGATACTATGTTTGACGCAGTGCAGCAGGCTGTTACCGATGCTGGAAGGATTTATTGGGATGGAAGATATTTCCGTACAGATATTGGCTTTGATTTATTGTAAAATTTGATCAGCTAAAAAAGAAAAAGGCTTTCAGGGAGTTTCCTGGAAGCCTTTTTTGTGAAATTCTTATTTTTTTTTGATCCGTTGGTAATTACCAGCAACGATAGTCTCAAAAGCGCTTCTTACTTTGCCTCTTTCGAGAAAATATCAGCAAGGAACGATTGTAATTCTTCTCCCCTTAAGTTCTTCGCTATAATTACGCCTTCGGGATTAATTAAAAAGTTCTGCGGGATTGAGCGTATTCCATATTTAACGGCGACTTCATTATTCCAGAACTTCAGGTCGGAAACGTGAGTCCAGGTCAGCTTATCGGTAGTGATAGCCTTTAACCATGCTTCGCGATTGTTTTCACGGTCGAGCGATACTCCTAAAACTGTAAAATTCTTATCCTTATAGGTGTTGAAGGCTTTCACCACATTAGGATTTTCCTGACGGCAGGGCCCGCACCATGATGCCCAGAAATCCAGCAGCACGTATTTACCCCTAAAGCTTGAAAGTTTAACCAATTTCCCATTTGGGTCTGCTTGGGCAAAATCGATAGCCTGAGCGCCAATAGCCGTCCTTCTGATACTTTCCAGGGAAGTTCTAAAAGCAGCAGCTTCCTTTCTGTTTTGTATTTCAGGTGCCAGTGAGTTAAATAGTGTGTCTAACTCAGGAGATTCTGGATTTGCGCTTGCGAAGTTTTGCAAAGCAATGAAGCTGACAAAACTTTTAGGGTTATCGTAAATAAATATCTTATTGATGGCATTGCGCTCAGCAACAAACTCATTATAACGGGCTTGCAAGCCAGCTGTAAATTCTGGTGATGCTTTTTTCTCTGTTGGAGCAGTTTCGTACTCGGTGTTTAGCGCAATTATCTTGGAGTTAACCGGCTTTAGCAAGGCTAAAAGCTTTTGACCTTCTTCGTTTATCTTATTACCGGCAACAACTGCTTTAGAAAGCGAATCTGGACTATTTACAGTGGTTGTACCTTCAACAAGGTATAGGGTAATTACATCGATTTTTGATTTCTGATTGAGGCTCCTCAATCCAACACCTTTATAATCCATTACCAGGGCGGCCATTGTTATAACGTCAACCCTGCCGGTGAAGGTGAAAGCGCCATCCTTCATTATTAACGAATCTGCCCTTTGGGCTCCGTATTGAGTATACGTTAAATAGACTTTAGAAGGGGCATCTATCTTGCCAACCTTGCCCTGTATTGTAAAACTGAACTGAGCCTTTAATCCTAAAGGAATCAATAAAAGCAGCGAAAAAAATATCCGTTTCATCACAATCAATTATCACTAAATACTAATCTACACTAATTTTTGGTAAGTGCGCCACCATAAATCTGGCATTTCTCCTGCAACTGCAATTTGGTAATCCTCATATCGGCAAGGAACTAAATGGTAACGTTCGTTGCCTGACATACCAACTGGGTAGGGCACTTGCATCCACCAACGGTCTGATTTTTTGCTTTTTACGAAGATCAGCTCGTGAGAGTTATCACTTAGCGAAGCCCTGTATATCAAGTATTGCGATTTAGGCTGCAGCGGGAAGTCCTGTTTGCGGTTGTAAAAACCATCGATAAAATACCATACCATTTGTGCCACAAGCGTTGCCGTTTGTCCGTTCTGGTCATAGGCAGGGTTAAACTCGTAAAAACCGATAGAACTTAATTTATCACTCATGCCTGCATAGCGTGTCAACTGGCAGGCTTGCTCCCCATAAAATCCGTTCGGGGTAGCGTTGGCATTGCCGCATGCATCAGATGACCTGATTGCCGAAATATCAAAGCTGATTATGTTGGCGTTCCGGATCACCGGTTCGGCAGCTGGCATATTGTTGGTAAAATCACCGAGGCGGTTAACATCAAACAATAACTTTTCCATCACCCTAAGGCTCTCCTGGTTTACAAAATAAGTTTGGTAGCCAATATTGCTGAAGTTAAAAAGATAATTAGGCTGGTGAAGAAAGATCTTATTAAGATAGGCATTCGAATGAGTTTCAATCGATTCCATATCAATGGAGTGGTCTAAGTCGAATTTGGAGTCAATAACAACGAGGTCCACCTTTTGCTCAAGCTCTTCATACGCCATGTATTGGGCATAGGTTAAGTCCTGGCCACCACCGATAATTAAAGGCAGGATATCTTTTTTGATCAGTTCGGCAACCGCCGTTTTCAGGGCAATATAAGTGTCGCTAACGCTATGCCCTGCTTTGATATTTCCAAGGTCAACAATTTTAGTGCTGTAGGCACCCTGGTAAAGGTTGTACAACTTTTCGCGAATATAATCGGGCGCCAGGGCTGTGCCTTCGTTATTTACGGCGTTGCGTCCCTCCAGCACGCCAATAATGGCAATGTCGAATTTTTCCTCATCCAGGTTAGGAAAATCAGTTGTGAAAATCTCCACCTTAGACCCTAGCTGGCTTGCCAGGAAACCACTTTTCGAACTCAACTTTTTCGTATCAACAGGTGAAAAAAAATCAACTAAAGACATCTATAATTTGGGGGTTTATTGCTGTATTCTTTCTTTCGGTTGAAAATCAGTAGGATAAGTAGAATGTACCTTCTGCCGGTTTTCGCTCAAATATCAACTTTATTAAATACTTTTGAAAGCATTTTCAAATTTTAAGCCGGATGATACTGGTTACTGGCGCAACAGGATTTTTAGGTTCTGAATTAGTTAAACAACTTAGCAATGGCGGGAAAAAGGTTCGTGCATTAAAGCGCGAAACGTCTGTAATACCTTCCATGTTACAAGGCTTAGCTAATATTGAATGGTTTAATGGGGATATGTTAGATTACTTCTCGCTCGAAAAAGCGTTTGAAGGTATTACCCATGTTTATCATTGCGCTGCACTAATATCATTCGATCCGGCTTTCAAGAAGCAACTTCTTCGCGTTAATTCAGAAAGTACAGCTCACATTGTTAATCTCTGCCTGGAAAACAACATAGAAAAGTTTGTCCATGTAAGTTCGGTTTCTGCTTTAGGAGATGCGAAAGAGGGCGCAAAAGTTTCGGAGCAAACCCAATGGGAGTTTAATGGCAGGCAACATGGGTACTCCATTTCAAAATACGAAAGTGAAATGCAGGTTTGGCGAGGAATTGCCGAGGGACTGGACGCTGTTATTGTAAATCCATCATTAATTATCGGCGCGAATGCTGGTGCAAAAGGCACCGGGCAGCTTTTTGACATTGTACGAAAAGGACTTGGTTTTTATACCAAGGGCAGTGTGGGGCTGGTGGATGTAGAAGATGTTGCTAGGGCTATGATTTTGCTAATGGAAAGCAATGTTAGTGGAGAGCGCTTTTTGATTAATGCATGCAGTATGCCTTCTAAGGAGTTATTCGAAGAGGCTGCTAAAGAATTGGGTGTTGCTGCGCCATCCCGCGAAGCGAAGCCATGGATGCTCGAGCTTGCCTGGCGTGGCGCAGGGTTTATATCCTTGTTCACTGGAAAAAATTATGCGCTTACCAGAGATAGCGCCCGAAGTTCGGTTAAGCAGCTGAATTACGCCAACGACAAGTTTTTAAACTTATTCCCTGATTTTCAATATAAGCCTGTGAAAAAATCTATTGAAGAAATTTGCAGGAAATTAAAACGGTAATATCTGTATTACTACCTTTGCAGCAAATTTTATATCGCATTAGCGCTGCTTTCCTTAATATATAATGAAGAATTTTTATATCATAGACTTCGACAGCACATTTACCCAGGTTGAAGCTTTAGACGAACTGGTACGTATTTCCCTTAAAGAACATCCCGACAGGGAAAGAATTTACAAAGAGATTGAAGATTTAACCAATGCCGCAATGGAAGGACGCCTTTCATTCAGAGAGAGCTTGTCGGGCAGGGTAAAACTTCTTCATGCAAACGAGGAACACTTAAAATTATTAGTGAATCGCCTAAAAAAGAAAGTTTCTGCTTCGTTTTCACGTAACAGGGCATTCTTTAAAAAGCATGCCGACGATGTGCTGATCGTTTCCGGAGGCTTTAAGGAATTTATTACACCGGTAGTGCTTCCTTATGGTATTAAACAGGAAAATATCTATGCCAACACTTTTCAGTTTGATGAGCAGGGCGAAATTATCGGTTACGACGAAGAAAACCCATTATCAACCGAAGGCGGAAAAGTAAAGCTTCTTAGAGAGTTGAATCTTCAGGGCAATATCTTTGGTATTGGCGATGGTTATTCTGATTTTCAGTTGAAAGAGTCTGGCTTAATCCAGAAGTTCTACGCTTATACGGAGAATATTGCCCGTAAAAGTATCCTCGAAAAAGCCGACCATATTACGCCTAGCTTCGATGAGTTTTTATACTTGAATAAACTGCCAAGCGCAATTTCCTACCCTAAAAACCGTATTCTTTGCCTTATTGTAGGCAATGTTCCCGAAGAAGCTATCAATGTTTTGAAGAAAGATGGGTTCTCTATCCGACACAAGGATACCTTTGAGGAAAAGTATGTATCCGATGTAGGCATGCTGCTTTTAGGCGAAGGGCAATCTGTTACTGATGCGGTATTGGAACGTGCTGTAAAATTGAAAACCATTGGGTATTTAGGTAATAGCCGCCCGGAATTATCGCATGATATAGCTACTGAAATGGGTATCGTAATTTTCGACGATGCTAAAAATAACCCGCGTAATGTGAAGTTCATCCCTAAAAGGATGGCAGAGTTTATTAACAAAGGAGATACCTATTTAAGCTCTAACTTCCCTAACCTGCAATTGCCTAAGGTCAAAAATGCCCACCGGTTAATCCATATCCATAGCAACGTACCCGGAATTATGGCGCAGATTAACCAGGTATTTGCAAACCATAACATCAATATTTTAGGGCAGTTCTTGAGGACTAATTCGCAAATCGGTTATGCTATTACTGATGTAAGTGCGGAATATGATAACCAGGTTTTAAAGGAACTAAAAGAGATTCAGCATACCATTAAGTTTAGGATATTGTATTAATATTAAGGAACATTGAATGTAAGGCCTGGCGGATGTTTATTTGCCAGGCTTTTTTTGTGGCTAAACGGATTGTCTGGATTGCGATTTGTCGGATTACAGATCCGAAGTTAATACTTGAAGAGATTTGCAATCAGCATAAAATACAGAAATCCAGCGGTTGCTTTCAGCTTGCAAATTCCATAGCTTAGTACGCTAAAAAATACCTAAATCATGAAATTTTTTTCAATCCTTTCGCTTTTTTTAATATCCGTAATTGCTGCCTCTGCTCAGGGAAAATATCAAATTCAGGGGCATGTTAAAGGCTTGCCGGATAGTACAGTAATTTTTTTAATGGAGGATGATGGCAGTGCCCTGATTCCAATTGCCAGGGACACCTGTTTCAATGGAGCGTTTTCATTTCAAGGTAAAACAAATGGAAAAGAAGCACAGGGACTAGAATTATATATCCCAGGAGATGCTTTTCCAATGCGCCTTAATGTGTGGGTTGCCTCCAATAGTATTGTCAAAATCTTCGGGAATAATAATTTTTTAAAAACCTGGAGAGTCGAGAGCAATATCAAAGAACAAAAGGAAACTAACCGTTTCATTCAAGCCTCATTTGTGAATCTCGAGAAACTTCAGGAGGTGCTTGTTGCACAACGCCAACTATCGGCTAAAAGAAGGAAGGCTTCTGATGTTGAGAAAATAAAACTCAAAAATGAAATGGCAGTGCTTTCTACAACCCGTGATTCTTTACAAATGTTGATCATCAAGAAAGATTTGGAAGTATTGCAACAATCTCCAGTATCCAATATCTGGTTAAGCCGGTTAAAAAGTATTGCCATAGATGTAAGACAGAATAAGACTGGCCTGCGGGAGCCTGCAGTTCAGTTGCTCAGCCGGCTTAGCCCAGAGCAAAAGGAAAGCCAAATCGGACGCGAGATCATTCATTTCCTTTTTCCTGCCACTGCTGTTAAAACTGGCGAACCTATGGCAGATGCTGACTTATATGATCTGGGTGGCACGCTGCGAAAGTTGGAAGATTACAAAGGAAAATATTTGTTGCTTGACTTTTGGAGCAGGGGGTGCGGCCCTTGTATGATGGCAATGCCCGAATTAGGGGAATTCTCAGAAACGAATAAAGATAAGCTTACTGTTATAAGCCTTAGTCTCGATACCAAAAAAGAAATCTGGAAAAAAATTTCTGAACAGCAGAAGATTTCCTGGGTGAATTTGAGCGATGGCAAGGGGATGGCGGGAATAGCTGCAAAGTATGGAGTTGAAGCCATCCCTCATTATGTAATGATTTCTCCTGAAGGGAAGGTATTGGGATCCTGGGTTGGTTATGAGAAGGGCTTGCTAGCCAGGAAGTTTGCTGAGTATGCTAAAGGGAACTAAGAGTGGACGTCTGAACCTAAGTATAAACTATTAAAGACTCAATCAATTATGGATAAAATCAAAAAAGAAGACATCAAACAAGAAGTGTTTGACCTTTATGACGATTATGCGCACAACCGTGTAAACAGGCGGGAGTTTGTGCAGAAGCTATCCACATTTGCAGTGGGAGGACTCACCGTCACTTCTCTTATGAGTTTTCTTGCGCCGGAATACCAGGATGCGATCCAGATAAAGGCTGATGACCCTCGATTGAAATCCGAGTATGTAAATTATAATTCCCCAAAAGGAGGTGGAACGATTAAAGCCTTGCTTTCAAAGCCGGTTGATGCGAAAGGTAAACTTGGAGGAATTATAGTTGTTCATGAAAACCGTGGCTTAAACCCGCACATTGAAGATGTTGCAAGGCGGGCTGCGCTGGCAGGATTTATTTCAATCGCTCCGGATGCGCTAACTCCACTAGGCGGCTATCCTGGCAATGACGATGACGGCCGTGCCCTTCAAAGTAAACGGAATAGAGATGAAATGTTAGAAGATTTCATTGCTGCATATGATTATCTGAAGGGGCATAAAGACTGTAATGGAAAAATAGGCGTTGTGGGTTTTTGTTTTGGCGGATGGATTGCCAACATGATGGCAGTTCGAATTCTAGATCTTGACGCATCTGTGCCATTTTACGGAGGCCAGCCTGCGGGCGAGGATGTTGCAAAAATCAAAGCTCCGCTGCTTTTACATTATGCCGAGCTTGACACCCGTGTTAACGAAGGTTGGCCCGCATACGAAGCTGCCCTAAAAGAAAACAAAAAAGAATATAAAGCTTATATGTATCCTAAGGTGAACCATGGTTTTCATAACGATACAACCCCTCGCTATGATAAAGCTGCGGCAGAGCTTGCATGGAAGCGAACTATTGATTTTTTCAAAGAGAAATTGAAGTAAGCGTTATATCGACAAGCTACGACAGGATGCATAAAAAGGTCCATATATAATGGGATGTATTCCTGGCAAAGGGGCGGTTATCATCTATATTCTTACACGAGGGGACATCTGGCGAAACGCAGGCCAGCCCGCTTTTTCATTATAACTTCGGAGAGATCTTAAAGCGCGTTATTATGCGTATTGCGTAAGATCTCTCCTATCCACGAGATGACAAAGTCTCATATTTTAAAGTGCCTAAAAATGAATTAGTTCCCCCTTCTGTTCATAGTCTTAGCGAAGCGAGACTACGGATTGACAAATGGAAAGGAGTCTCCAGACTCCGTGAATACAGAATTTCAAGCAAAGCAGGGAGTCTGGAGACTCCTTTCTATAACTGAATCCGTAGAGACGCTCGCGCTTAACTCTACGGACAGAAGGAAAATATAGAGATGATATCTGGCGAAACGCAGGCTAGCCCGCTTTGTCATCTCGACTTCGGAGAGAACTTAGCAGAAGTGCTGATACACTTTAATATCCGCCCACAAAAAAGTAATCCGCTCAAAGCCGAAGCTTCAAGCGGATACATGGCGGTGTGCAAGCTCTATTTATTTTATTCCTGCAAGCCATCATCTTTCCATTTCTGGATTAAGTCGATGGTAGCTTGAGGCAGTTTAGTACCATTGTTAGGCATCATACCTGCTGCACCTTGTGCACGGTTGATGCGGTTAAGGATTACATCAATCTTACTTTTGGCAGTGGCGTAAGTGGCAAAGGCGCCATGGCACGAGCCACAATTATTCTGAATAATTGCCTTTACCGTATTGTTGAACGTAACTGCAGTACTTACCGCATTTACAGTAATGGTATAGGCATTTGCAAAAGTTTTGCTTCCAGCAGTATTGGTAGCGGTTACTGAAATTGAGTAAGTGCCGGCAGGCAGTGAACTACTGGCTGCAATAACGCCCTGGCTGTTAATAGTAATGGCTGCGGTGGCTGGCGAGCTTGTTATTGCATAGCTTACAGCGCTTGAGCTGGTTATCGTAGGCGTAGCCGATGCTTGGGCATTCCCTTGAGTTACAGTTAGTGAGTTAGGTGAATAGCTAAGTGCCGACGGGGCAACTGCCACAGGTTGAGTACCTTCATCCTCGCTTTTACTACAAGAAAGCATTAAAACGCTGAAGGCTACAAAAAGCAGGTTTCGTTTTAGAGAAGAATAAGTTAAGTTTTGTAAGTACATAGTTTGAAATTGGGTTTTGTATGTAAGTACGGAGGGTTTCATGAAAGGGTTGTCTGGCTTAAAAAATTTTCTTTTATGTTATAGAACGTGTGGAAGAATCAGTAAGAAAGCTTATGCAGAGATTGAAAATAAAAAAAGGAGGACTGGATAGTTTGCCTAAAGATGTTTATAAAGAATGCGAAATGAAAATAATTCCGTAAATCCAAAAGTTATAAAGAAGAGTGTATGAAATGCCGTAGCCTATGCTCGCAGAAAGATCGTTTTTGCATTTATTAGAATTCTTAAAAACCAGCCTTAAGGCTCTGAAAAAGATCCAGTAAAGCATTGCGGCAAAAACTAGAACAGAAGTCCATAATAAAGCCCCAAAGAACCAAATAACCAAAAGTAGGACGAAGGAGAAAGCTATCCAGGCAATGATTCCCAGGATTATTGCCCCCAGGCCATCACCATCAAAATCCAATGAATCTGCAGAAAAATCCAGGCCCGATGATAAGTCTGGGAAGTTTGTTTTTTTGATTCTGTTGGTGATGCTTCCAAGGTCATCTTTTAACCTGAAGCCTCTATATAAATTTATGGTTAAAAACAGGAAGAAGGCGAGGGATAGTAAGCTGGTAGACATGAGTGAATTCTCAAAGATAGTTCGATGCTTTCCAAGTCCCAGTAGCCAGATACTAAGTATCGTTATAGCGCAAACCAGAATACTGATTGTAAATGTTGACTTAGCTGTAATAAAATTCAGCCTTGCTTTATTGTGATGGTTGTCAGTCATGAGAGACGTTTTAGGTTAATTATAGTACCGGGTTATTTATTTCTGAATTAACAGGCGCCATCAGTGGAGGCTAAATACTTACCTCTCACTCTACTTAAAGTTTCCTGTGTTATGCCTAAATGAGATGCGATTTGCCCTAAAGTAGCTTTCTGTAGAATTTCAGGATAGGCTTTTATTAAATTTTCGTATCTATCTTTGGCAGACAAAGTTCTTAAAGCGAGCGCGCGTTCTTCACTAAGGATATAATATTTTTCCGTGAGTATCCTTCCAACCACATTAAACTCCGGAAAGCATTTATAAAGCATTTGTAAATCCTGGTAAGAGATGTATTGCAAAATGCAATCTTCCAATATTTCAATAGTTTCAGCCGAAGGCCTTTGGGTAAAAAAGCTGTATACAGATATCACCATATTGCCTTGGCCCATAAACCATGTGGTGTATTCTTTACCATTCTTATAATAATAGCCTCGGCAAAATCCTTCCTTCACAAAATAAATGTGCCTATTTATGCTGCCTTCCTCTAATAGCAGACTCTTTCGAGGATATTTCTTTTCGCGGATTATTGCCTGAAGTGCTTCTTTAAGATTTTCCGATAATGGAATTATTTCAGCAAGTACCTGGAAGAGTCCGGTTATCTCCATAAGGTTTAAGATTCATTTTGACAAATGTCAAAGTTTTTCCTGTATTTATTGATTCAATTTGAAGCGCTAAACTTATTAAATATGCTTACCATAATCTTTATCGTTTTTGGATTCTGTTTTTTATTAGAGCGGTTATTTCCGGGCTGGAAGTTACCCGAAGTTCCTACATGGACAATAAGAGTATTAGGCGTAAATTTTATGCAATTAGGGGTTGTCACTCTGGCTGGGATAACCTGGGAGAAATGGTTTTCTGCATTCTCGATGTTTAATCTATCCAATTATGTTAACCCGGTGGCTGGCGGATTAATTGCCTACTTCATTGCTACCTTTATTTTTTACTGGTGGCACAGGTGGAGGCATACCGTAGACTTTTTATGGACGCGTTTTCACCAAATTCATCACAGCCCTCAACGAATTGAGGTGATTACATCGTTCTACAAGCATCCTTTAGAAATGACAGTAAACTCAATAATTGGGAGTTTGCTGGTTTATTCGCTCCTGGGGCTGAGCCTGGAAGCAGGAGGGTTCTATACCTTGTGCACTGCTTTGGGCGAGTTTTTTTACCATACCAATGTTAAAACCCCTCAATGGGTAGGGTATATTTTTCAACGGCCGGAGATGCACAGAATCCACCACGAATACAACAAGCACACTAATAATTACGGAGACATTGTTTGGTGGGATATGCTATTTGGAACGTATGAGAATCCTAAGGAGTTTAAAACATCGTGTGGTTTTGATAAGGAAAAGGAGTTAAGGCTGTTAGATATGATAAAATTTAAGGATGTACACAAGGAGTGAGGGAAAAATTGCAGCTACACTTTTGCCATTAATCTCAATAATTTTATTTTTGCGGCCTAAACTTTATTACAATGAAGTATTATTTCAAAATCGCTTTCAGCTCTCTTCTATTATGTTTCCTGTTTTCGTCATGCACCAAAGAGTGTCCGGATGGAATGCATGAAGTAACTCTTTCTAATGGTACCAAAATTTGTGCCCCAGACAAATGATCAGGTTTATATTATCGCTTCAAGTTTTCCTGGCTTCCTTTTTTGTAAGCTATGCTCAATCTGATTTCATCATCACATCCAAAGGCGATACACTTTTGGGCGAACTAAGATCCAGTAATGACAACTGGGTGAAATTTAAGGGGAAAGAGCAATCTAAATTTCAGAAGTTACCTTCCATAGAAGTAAAGGAAGTATATTCATCATTTGACGATGCCCATTATGCCTACAAGGTGGTTAAGCTGGGAAATAGCCCTATTCGCTTAGCAAGATTACGAAAAGGCAAGATTAACCTTTATGAGCGGAGAACCTACACCTATACCCAATATGGCAGCTCAACTAACGTTAACTGGTACGCTGAAAAAGACGGACATGAATTGGTTGAAATAAAAACGAACAGCTTTTGGGGAAGCAGGGAGGCTCGGAAAAATGCATTTTCGCAACTAATTGCGGATCAGCCGACAATACTCGAGATTTTTAATAAAGAGGAGAAGTTCAGTTTCAAGTTCCTTGACAAGTTAATTGAACAATATAACGCTTTGTAGCCCTAAGGAATAGCCGTTAACTTAAGCAAGATTGTGTGTTGTAACTTGCTGAAATCAAGGCGATATGCAGGTCGGCGCTTTATGTTCCACTCTGGAGGGGGTAAGGGGGAGGAATATGCAATATGCTATGATTAAGAGCTTTAACCACCTTCCCGAAACTTCGGGAAACCTCTGCCAGCGGAGGACAGTCCTAATCAACATTTGCACTAAAAACAAAATGTTGATTTTCAATGGATAGTATAAGGAGGGCGACAAACAGAGTAAGAAGCTGGGAAGGCTCTAGCCGCATAAATGTGGCTAGAACCATAATCCTTAATTCCGTTGATTAAACCAACACATTACTTATTAGCACAAATACTAAATGTCCTGTATAAAGCTTAAGCTATTTTGGGGAAGTCTGATCGTTTACTTCATAGAGTGAAAGCCAATCGGATTGCCTTCGCTATCCTGGCATATTCCGCAAAAGCCATATTCTCCAATAGACATTTTTTCGTGCAATACTTTGCCTCCGGCAGCGACTACCCGAGAGATTTCATTTGCGCAGTCTTCGCATGAAAAATAATTAAGGGTGCCGCCAGCGCCTGGTTTAAACATATTTGATTTCACCAATGCCCCGCCCATACCAGGGGCATCCATATTTGCCGGAAAAAATACCATTTCAAAGTATTCATCGCTGCCTTCTTCTGCTTCCATTCCCTGCGGTACAGGCGTAGGCTGCATTTTAATGTTTAGCACTGCTTCGTAGAATTTTTGAGCTCTCGCGATGTCCTCTACATAGATTTCGGTCCATCCAAAAGGGTTTCTTGCTGTTTCCATATTTTTAGTTTTAATTGAGTTTTTATAATTTTTAACGCTTAAGGCCTTATCAGGTTAGTATTTGTACCTAAACAAAGATCCTAAATGGCAGGAAAGTATGTAGGTGGTGATTCAGACAAAACAGGTGCTTTATGCGACATTTCTTGAGCTGAGTAAGGGACAGGAGGGATAGGCAACATGCTGTCAACCAAAGCGTCCGGCGGGCGAAAATAATACAGCTTAAACTTCCCTTAAAAGAACTAATTTGGCATCAGTTGTAAAAGCTTAGATCATGCGATTTTCAAGGGGACTTTTATTAGCAATTGTTTTAATGATTACTTGTAATTGCTATAGCCAATCTGGAAGCCTTGTTCAGGGAGCCGTGTTTCGCAAATCCACTAATATCAGGCTGGCTGGAGTTTCTGTCCTTAATAAAAAGACGAATAATACTGTAAGAACGAATAATTTGGGATTGTTTAGCATTATGGCTTCCACCGGCGACACTCTTGTTTTTAGCGTGCTCGGGTATTTAAAGAAACAAATTGTGCTAACCAGTTTAGAGGGCCAAATTGTTTACCTGCAACAATCGAATGAACTGGAAGTGGTAAGCGTAAGGGCCCGCACTATTAAAGCGGAGTTGATGGAAGTTGAAGAAAGTTTTAGAAGCAAGGGCATTTATTACAAAGGAAAACCTCCATTGAAATTATTGTCACCTTTGGGTGGAAGCCCCTTAACGTTTTTCCACGAGTTGCTTAGTAAAGATGGAAAAAGAGCCAGGAGGTGGAGCAGATATGCAGATCGGGAATTGGAGTATTACACAGTTGCAGCCCGTTTCAACGATAATACGATAAAGAAGGTAATACCGATTCCGGATGAGAAGCTTCCAGCTTTTAAGGAAGCCTATTGGCCAAAATCGCAGGATATTAATGCCTGGAGTGATTTTGAACTTTATGCCTATATAAAGGAATCTTATAACAAGTTTAAAGAAAGGTAGTAGATCTAAAAGGCACCGATTTATTCCGCCGTCTTTTGGGCTTCCTCTATTTCTAGTCTCTTGATAGGCATATTATACTTATAAGGGCTGTTTTGATCCAAATTTGCCAAAAGTATTTTTGATGATTTTTTTGGTTTATATATAGGCATATTATAACTAAACCGAGTTTCTGTAATTACCTCCTTTTTTCCAGCTACTGGTAACCGAGATTTCAGAATTAAAGTGGAATCTGTTTTTGTTTTTAATACGGCATCGGTACTAAGCTCTAAAGCATTAATTTCCAAACCGCTTATCGGATCGAATTTTCCAATCGGTTTTTGAATTAAGCTGTTTTTAGTGGTTACATTTTGTGCAAACAAGCTTACAGGTATAGTTGCGATAACAAAAAATGCCAGGCTAGTGAGGAGTTGTTTCATTGGAAAGCTTTGCCATAAATGTATAAAGAAAATTGGTTTTCCTGAAAGCATACTTTTTTGATTTTAAGAGCAATCCTATTGCTCCTAAAAGTAAGCTTAAACCATTTAGACGAACAAATGTTCATCAACCAAATGTCCGGTACATCCTTGCGCAATACGCTATATACTATTATTTTTCATTCTGATACTCCCGGAGGCAGAAGGTTCGATGTGGTATTGTTATGGCTAATTGTTTTAAGTATTGCAGCGGTATTTCTCGAAAGCATTGCCTCTGTCCGGCAGCAATACCGGCAGCTTATTGTCGCTGCTGAATGGTTTTTTACCATTTCATTCACTATTGAATATATTTTGCGGGTTTACAGTTCTCCTTCAAGATTAAAGTATGTATTCAGCTTTTATGGTATTATCGACCTGCTTGCAATTTTACCTGGTTATCTTGGCCTCTTTATTCCTAATGTACAATACCTATTAGTAATACGGGCACTTCGCCTGCTGCGCGTGTTCCGCATTTTAAAACTGACCCGCTATCTCAATGAAGGGAATGTTTTAGTTCGAGCGTTAAGGGCTAGCTTGTATAAAATAACAGTATTTATAACAGCGGTTATAACCTTGGTTACGGTTGTGGGGACCTTAATGTATGTAATAGAAGGAGAGAAGAACGGCTTCACAAGTATCCCTGTTTCGATCTACTGGGCTGTAGTAACCATCACCACGGTAGGTTATGGGGATATCTCGCCAGCAACTCCATTGGGCCAATTTCTTGCGGCAGTCCTTATGATTATTGGTTACGGTATAATTGCCGTTCCTACAGGAATTGTTTCTGCAGAGATGGCGCGTGCATCTAGTGCTGCATTAAAACCCTGCCCCGGTTGCTCCCGCCCCGTTTATCCTGCCGATGCGAAGTTCTGTGCAAATTGCGGAAGAGAACAGGATGTTTCTTAGAACGTATTAAGATCGATTTTTATCTGGGTTGCCTGGCAGAAATTAAGTTTGGTATTAAGAATTTATAGTGAATCCCAGATTGCTCTTTTTTGATGCGGGTTCTTTTTCCTTTTTACAGTAAAAGTTTAGCAAGCAAACAGTAGCAATAAATAAGCCTAAACGAATTAATTTAAACATGATTGGATTACGAAGGTAGGAATTATAATGCTACAATGGGTGGAGTAAGAAAATCCAACGGAAAATTTAAATTAGAGATCGTTTGGAATCTTGAGCATCATAAGCAAGTATGGCGCATGATCATCGCTAAGTTAAGCGGTTGGTAGGGACACCAATGCTATTAACTTAAGGCGAAAGTCCGGTGTGGGATGACTTTTCTCTCCCTCTGGGAGAGATGCCGAAGGCAGAGAGGGTAGTACGCTCTACAGGATTTTTCACTCCTATTTTCTTAACTTAATAGCGGTTGGTGGGGACACCAACCGCGGCGAACTCCGGTGCTGGTGTCCCCACTCCTCCATAGGGAGTCCCTTGGACAAAGGAGTCCTTAGGGCCAGCACCTTTGAAATCCTCAACTCAACGACATTGGGTGTATGATACTCGATAGGCGCTTAAATAGTAAGCACAAATTTTATTGTTTCTTCGTCAGTTCTACTAATCTGGCTTCCAGATTATACGTTTTTATTTTGTCGTCCACTATTTTTCCTTTTTTATCAACGGCAATAACTGTAGAACTATATGTATGTAATTTAAAAAGCTCTTGTAAGTAACCATAGTCCTCTTTCGATATCCGATAGCTGTTCTTTAAGCCCAGCTCTTTTACGTATTTGTTATAATCACTTTCCGGCGACCACTCATCTGTGGTAACAAAGATGAACGACATTTTTTTTGCGCTATACTTGTTAATAAGGGTTTTATTGCGTTTAATAACGTTAATGCAAGACTCACACTTTGTCCCCCAGAAGCTAACCAATTGCATTTTTCCTTTATTTGCATCAATTATTCTTTGGAATATTTCGCTGCCTTTGCCGGCGGGAAGGGCATAAGCTGCAGTCGGAGTATCATGATATATGCTGCGGAACAGGGCATTGGATTCGTTTATTATGCCCTTATTTGCCATACTCTTTTGTAATGTATTTAGGTGCTTAAGAGCTTCTTCATTCTGATTTTTTAGTTGGTTTTCAAACAGGCTTCTTAATGACCGTACTTTTGCTATGTCTTGCAGCAAGTTTGGCGGCAGGTCAAAGTAACTATGCAAGATCGAATCTCGAGCATGCCATTTCCCTAAAGCAGTTAAACTGATTATCGCAGCTTCTTTCGGTTTTGGGTACTTAGCAAAATAACCGTCAAGGTATTTATTATATCTTTTTTCGAACTTCTTAGAGTTGGATAAGTATTCTTGGTATGACTCTGAGTTTTTTCTTGCCGGTGTAAGGGGGAAGCTTTCCAACGTTCTTTTTTGGAAAAGATATTTGCGGTCTTTATCAGTTGGAGTCAAGCCAAGTTCAGAAAACAAGTATTGGTCAAAGGATTTTTCAACAGAAACAACATCGCTTATTCTTGCATTCCGGAAAGGGCGGTTAAATTCAAATCTGTTGATTAAAAAAGAAAACTGCGGCGAGATCACAATGCTTTGGCTGTTAATAGGAAGCCGCTTCAGGAAATCATAGTAGCTTTTGTCTTCAGAAAAAGGGTAAAGATTCGGTGGTTGTCCGGGGCGTGCAATAGCTCTGTCCACATAGTTTAACAGGGTTACCGCATTAGCGATATCTAATTGATTCCTAAGTATTGTTTTAGCTTGCTCGGTGAGGTTTTTATTGTTAAGATCTCTTTCCAGCTGATTTTCGCTTTCATTCCAAAAGTTTAACACACTGTCTTTAAAGGCGTCGAGGGATTTCCCCTCCATTACTTTTAATAATTTCGTATAACTAAGTTCTTTGGGTTTTACCTGCGTTAAATCTTGGTTTATACCTGCGGTTGTACCGTTAAACTGGAGGTCTTTGAAATGAAATGTGCCGTTGCGGGTTCTGCTCGAAGTTAAGATTTCTTCCCAGTTTACGATCATAGAGAGCGTTTGTCCAGGTTCATTATAAAAGGGAATGCTTGTTCGGCTAAATGTAATATATCTGATTTCAGGATAAAACATTGGGGTTGCTGCTTCAAAACGCCCATCTTCATAGATGGTTACTACGGCCGGAAATTCTTCACCGGTAATGTCGTTCCTTGAATAGATCATAGCTGTGTTGAATCCAAAACGGCGGTCATATCCGCGCAGGTAGCCTATAAGCCTGGAGCTATCTCTGTTAAAAAAGTCAGGAGAGCTGTAACTAACAAGCGGTTTCTTCTTGGCTTTTGCCAGTTCCTGATTAAGCCATTGCTGCACCTCTACAGGTACTTCTCTAGAAGCTTGAGTTTTTTTTCGGTTAGGGTCGAGTGATAGTCCAAAAATGGCACCCTCATTCTTTTCCCAATAATCAATTCGTTTTACGGTGTTTTTTAGCTTTGGAAAAATAAGAACGAAAGTAGAGTCACCCGAAGCTGGCATAAAGATCTCCTTATCAAATTCTCCGCCGATAATTTTTGTGCAATAATATTTTTCACCGGTATCCGAGTCTTGAATAAAGGGCTTTTCCTGGAACTTGATCCACCACTTAGGCTCAAAGGTACAATGGATGTGTAAGCGGGTTTCTACATCTGTCAACTCTATTTTTCTGACGTGTTTAACACCGGTAAAAGTTGCTTCGTAAAAAGGATCATGGATCGTAAGAGTTTGAGAAAAAAGGGCGCTGGTAAACGTTACCAATAAGATAACAAGCAATTGTCGTTTCATATAGTTTAGGTTGAGTATTTCAGGATGTTTAACATATACCGGAGATACATACTGAAGTCTGAAGTAAATATAGGAGCTTTTATAGGAATTTGAAGCTGTGGATAATAATGTTGATCTAAGGGAAATCCTATTGAAAAAAATAAGTAACTGAATACTACTTCGTTATCTCCAATGAAATGTTTTTTCTCCTTTTAGTGAGTATATCACCGAGTAAATCCGTGTCCTATTCTATGTAACTATAACTTATAGTTGATTAACTACGTCTTGTAGTTGTCTCTGTCCATACAGGCAATTTGTACAGGGGCAAGGCATTCAACAATTATTATTTATGAAAAGATTAACAGCAAAAGAAGAAGAAATCATGGCCTTGTTTTGGGAAAAAGGCCCATTGTTTATCAGGCAGCTACAGGATATTTATTCTGAACCGAAACCCCATTTTAACACGCTATCTACTATAGCAAGGGCTTTGGAAGAAAAAGGATATTTAAGCCATTCGGCCTACGGTAGCACCTATCTCTATCACGCAGTTATCTCTGCCGAAGAATATAAAAGGGGGACTCTTGGGAATGTTATTCACAAGTACTTTAATAATTCATATAAAAGGGTGGTATCAGCCTTAATTGAAGAAGAAAAAATTAGTATAGACGAATTGAAGAAACTTATTGACGAGGTAGAAAGAAGTCAA
>Ga0307408_100000379_pt1 | contig 40591 bp, 29 predicted proteins | sample 322Cmetagenome_FD_202116 | JGI IMG/M metagenome (GOLD analysis project Ga0307408, IMG submission 202116) | Maize rhizosphere microbial communities from greenhouse at UC Davis, California, United States - 322HYB-C-3 | ecosystem: Host-associated > Plants > Roots > Rhizosphere > Soil | place... | reverse complement strand
GCATCTTTCCTAAATGCCTATGGAACTTACACCATATTTGCTCCTACCAACGATGCTATTAAAAATTACCTGCAGGCACAAGGAAAAGTTTCAGTCGAAGACCTTAGCGTTGATGAATTAAAAAGCCTGTTAAAGTTTCACTTGCTTGAAGATTCCATCCGGACATCAAAATTTACCGATGGAAAATTGAGTGACTTAACCATGTATGGGCAATATCTTACAACCGGGGCAATTAACGCTGCAGGCATTACTAAAATCACGGTAAACCGCCAGGCGAACATTGTTACTCCGGATATTCGTGTAGGAAATGGAATTATTCATGCAATAGACCACGTATTGATTCCTGCAAGCCAAACAGTTGCACAAATAGTAGAGAGCAATCCAAAGTACAGCATTTTTACAGAAGCTTTGAAAGCGACTGGCTGGTATGATGCTTTAAACATACTACCGGCAAATAATACCAATCAAAAACAGGCTTGGACAACCGTTATTGCCGAGTCTAACCAGGCATTGCTAGACTCTGGCATCCACAGCTATGCAGAATTAAAAGCCCGGTTTTCTAATACTGGCAATCCAACCTTAGCTACCGATAGCTTAAATCTGTACGTTGCTTATCACGTATTGTCAGAAGCCAAATACCTGGCAGATATTATCCAGTCTGGCGCTCATACTACGCTAGCTCCTCAACAAGTTTTAACAGCAAAGCTTGATGGAGAAACGGTGTTAATAAATGATGATGAGTATAACGGAAAGCATGAGCCTGGTTTTGAATTAATCAGGGCCGGAAGTGACTTGTCTGCAACCAATGGTGTTGTTCACGATGCCGCCACTCATTTTAAAATCAAGCTGCGTTTGCCGTATAAAGTAGATTTTGATGTTGCATCAGTACTTGGCTTGCCTAGCAGTATCTATAAAAAAGCAACCTACACCTATACTAAAGACGAATCTATGGGACTGGCCAACGTTAAATTGTCAGCCGCTACGGATAAACTTATTTACAGGTACGGTACAGGCCAGAGCACATCCAAAACTTCTTATAACATGGATGTATTAATTGTCCCTATGGGTACTTCCGGTAAGCCCGAGTGGGTTGAATTCAGAACGCCGATGCTTATCAAAGGACGTTATAAAGTATGGGTTGGATATTATGTACAGGCAGAATCAAGCAGTAACGGCGGTACTTTCTGTGAAATTCAAACCTTGATGGGGCACGAAAGTTCTGATGAGCGCAAGCCCTTATCTAATGCCCGCACATTAAACTTCGTTACCAAGCGCCCGGGCATGGCGGCCGACGTAGAGGAAGCCATTGGTTGGAAAACGTATATGGAAAACACAGCCGGATCTCAGTCATCCAGAATGGTTGGTATAATTGACATTGAACAAACTGGAAAATATTGGATCCGCTTCAAAGCAATTAATGGTAGCCAGAATACAAATAATATCGACCTAATTCAGTTTATCCCGATTAATATGGATCAGCAGTATCCTAAGTTTAAACCAGACAATACGCCAATTCCTAGGCCTTAAGCACGAAACCATCTCAAAAGGCCTGGAATTGTCAGACTGAGTTTTCCATTTTTTTGCAAACACTCAAAGCGTAAATGACAGAGCTAAGATGGTTTCTCGCAGAGGCGCAGAGGAGGCGCAAAGACGCAATACCATTGCGGCTTCGCGAAAAACTTTGCGTCTTTGCGCGATTCAAAGACAAGCTCATACTTAAAATTATAGATCCTATTTATTGCCTAACAAATGATCAATTTTACAAATAGATATCTTATCCTGTTATTCTTATGTACATGCGCCATGTTTATGGGAGCATGCAAAAAGGAGAACTGGAATCAGCACAATGAACTTATTAACCAGTCCCTGGACAGAAACTTACTGCAGGAAATTAATTCGAATCCTGAGCTAAGCACTTTTAGTGAGTTCTTAAAACAAACAGGTTACGCCGACACACTTCAACAATCAAAACCATACACCGTTTGGGCACCTTCAAATAAAGCTTTGGAAAGCCTGGATGAGGATGTTGTAAAAAATATAGAACAGCTTAAGAAGTTTGTAAGCTATCATATTTCGCGTCAGTCGTACTTTACAACAATGCCTCAAAGTGCACTTAAAATCAAAACTTTAAGTGGAAAGAGTATCACTTTCTCAAGCAGCAAGTTCGAAGAGGCAAGCATCACTTCAGCAAATAATTACGTAGCTAATGGTGTGCTGCACATTGTTAATCAGGCTATTGAGCCTAAGCTTAACGCCTCAGAATATATGCAAAGCCTAAATCAGGCAACGAAACAAAGTTCATTTATTCAGGCGCTTTTCCATACCGAAATGGATACGTCAAAGGCTGTTAAGCTGTACAATGACCCCATTACAAAGAAGCCAGTGTATCAAGATGGAACCACCTTTGCAATAACTAAAAATCATTACTACCAAAAAGTAAGTGATATTACGAGTGAAGATAGTTTGTGCACTTATTTGATTTTGACAGATGCCGCCTACGAGTCTGAAAAGGATAAATTGAGGCCGTATTATAATACCGGCGTCGATGCCTTTACAGACACCGCCACACAATGGAGCATTGTAAGAGACCTGGTATTTAGTGAGGTATATTCAGTAGATGATTTTGCTAACCCGATTACTGCAATAAGCGGCGTAAAAATAAGGGTTAATAAAGATGATATTATAGAAACTCGCCAGCTAAGCAACGGTGTAGCCTATGTTGTTGACAAGATTGATTACGACCTGATGGAAAATAAGATTCCTACTATTACCATTCAGAGTGAACTTGTCGATTCCTTACGCGTACCATCTGCCGCAACTGCGAAATTAAAGAGGACTCCATCGGGCGAGCTTTATACAGACGTTCAGGCTTCCAGCATCACCTCGTCGCCAGATCCGCTTTATTATTTCCGCTACAAAACCGCTGTAAACTCTGTAAAATATAAAGTTTACTGGAGGGCAATTAACGATATCTACACTTCTAACATTAACATGAAAGTAGATTTCGGCCTTAGCTCATATTATCCAAAGGCGGCACAAACACCGCTCGCAACCACAGGATACAAGAGTGTTGCTCCGGCAGCAAATAATCCTGATGCATACAAGGAAGTTTTAGTGGGAGAGTATGATAGTTCAACTCACGGAACCCTTTATGCATTCCTGGTGAGTTCTTTGGGAGCAACCAGCGCGGCCCCAACCGCCCTCACACTTGATTATATAAAACTAGTACCCGTAAACTAACGCTTATTTACCTTTATGCAATTATTCACAAAGTCGGTTAAGAGACTCTTTCTTCCTGCATTAGTTGTAGCGGTTTCAGCTTCAGAGCTTGCTGCACAACAGGCAGACTCAATACAAGTAAGCACCTCTGTTGGTAAGATAAACGCAAATCAGTTAAGAGTTAGCGGCACCATAAAAGACGCCAGGACAGGCAAGCCAATTCCGGGGGTAAGTGTTAGTGTAAGCAATTACGCTGCGGCCTTATCAGATGATAAAGGAGTGTTTAAAATATCCATTCCTAATCTTAATGCGTTATTGCTTGTATCAGCGCAGGGCTATCAAAGTAAACAAGTATCCTTAAAAGGAAGCAAGCAAGTCGAAATCAGCCTGTTTGAAGACTCTTATTCTTCAGTTTATGATGTTGCCCAACTACCTTATGGTGATAAGCCATTAAGCCAGGCCGTATATTCGGTAGCAACTATAAACACCGGAGGTAGCTGGAACCGTGCTAATGAAACTGCAGATTCTTACCTGCAGGGAAGCGTTGCCGGCTTAAATGCCACTCGCCGCTCCGGCACTCCGGGTATTGGTGCCGATTTATTGATCCGGGGATATAACTCACTTTATGCAACTTCCCAGCCTCTGGTGGTTGTAGATGGAATGATTTATGACGTAAATACTTATGCCAACTCATTAATTTCAGGGCACAGGACTAACCACCTTGCCAATGTCGACCTAAAAGATATTGATAACATCACTGTAATTAAAGATGGAACCTCTTTATATGGAACCAGGGGATCTAACGGTGTAATTTTAATAACCACAGGCCGGGCAAAAGGCGAAGCTACCAGACTGGATTTTGGAGCTTATGGTGGTTTTAATTCAAAAGTAGAAAACCTACCGGTGATGGGTGCCGACAAATACCGCATTTATTTAGCCGATTTGCTAAAAAGCTCGGGCTCTAACGATGGCCAAATCGGTAATATGCCATTTATGAACGAAACGGTTTATCCTGCTTATTCGAGGACAACTAACTGGCAGGATGAAGTGATTAATGGTGGTTACAGTAAAAACTATTATTTAAAGGTTTCTGGAGGCGATAACATTGCAACCTACGCCTTAAGTATGGGATATTTGGACAATGACGGCTTAACAAAAAATACGAATTTAACCCGGTACCAAACCCGCTTCAACGCGAATCTTAACTTGTCTCAAAAGTTAAAAGCAACGGCCAACCTTGCCTTTTCACGCGCAGAACAAAACCTTCGCGACCAGGGCCGCTCTTTTGATACTAACCCATTATACCTTGGTTTGGTAAAGGCGCCTTTCTTATATCCTTACGAGATTCCGGCATTAGGTAAAGTCTCTCCTAACCTGGCAGACGTGGATGATTTTTCGATGAGCAACCCATTTTCAGCAGTTGATAAGGCTATAGCTTTGGATAGAAATTATCGCTTTGTGGGCTCAGTTGGTTTCGACTATGCCTTCAATAAGAAATTTAACTTGCAGTCGGTTATAGGTATCACATACGATAAAATTCGCGAAAATACATTAAGGCCCAGATTGGGAGTTGTTCCCGAAGTACTTAACACTGCGGTTGGCGAAAACAGGCCAGGAGCTAATGTTGTACGCTACTTTTCCGTTTATACCGATACATGGGCTTCATACAAGCATTCGTTTAATACCAACCATAGTTTAAAGGCTAATTTGGGTTTCAGGTTTAACAGCAGCAAAAGCGAGTCTGACTACGGAATTGGCTACAACACCGCGAGTGATGAATTTGTAACTCTTGGAGGTGTGGAGAGTACTCTTAGAATTGTAGGCGGAGGTATTGGTAAATGGAATTGGCTTAATACCTATGCAAACATGGACTACAGTGCTTATAACAAATATTTTTTGTCTTTCAACGTAGCGGCTGATGCTTCATCCCGTTTCGGAGCAGATGCAGGTTCTTTGTCTGTGGGTGGAACAAGGGTTGCTCTTCTTCCTGCTGTTGGTGCTGGCTGGTTAATCTCTTCCGAAAATTTTATGGCTGGCCAAAAAGCTATCGAAACCTTAAAACTACGCGCCAGCTATGGCCTCTCTGGTAATGAAGATATTGGCAACTATGGGGCTAAAAAGTACTACGTTTCTCAGGGCTTTTTAAACAGACAGGGACTGGTTAGAGGAAATATCGGCAACTCATCTCTGAAATGGGAAGCCGTAAAAAAAGCTAATATAGGCCTTGATGCTGCCCTATACAATGAGCGTATCAATCTAAGTATTGATGTTTACAATACTAATATCTCTGATATGCTTGTTTACGAGCCAACTGGAAGTTTCTCGGGCTTCCCTTACGCTCTTGCCAACAGTGGAAGCATGCAGAATACAGGCCTGGAGCTTGCAGTAAATGCCAGAATTATCAATAAAGAAAAATTGGTTTGGGGCATGGGGCTTAACCTTGGCACCTATAAAAACAAGATAAAGAGCTTGCCTGCTGGTATGCCGCTTAACAGTTATGCCGGTGCAACCTTTCTAATGAAGGAAGGAAGGGCTGCAAACCTGTTCTATGGTTATAAAACCAACGGAATTTATGCTTCTACCGCAGAAGCTACAGCCAGCGGATTGATGAACAAGTTATCAAACGGCTCGTTAGTGCCTTTCCAAGGCGGGGATGTTCGATTTGTAAATGCGAATGGCGACGCTGTTATCGATAAAAATGATATGCAGGTAATTGGAAATCCCAATCCTGATTTTGTGGGAGGTTTAAGTAATATGCTAACTTACAGAAGATGGTCATTAGATGCCTTATTTACATTTAGTGTTGGAAACGATATTTACAATGCTACCCGTGCAAGCCTTGAGTCTATGAGCGGCTATGAAAACCAAACTCTTGCTGTGCTAAACAGGTGGAGAACGGATGGGCAGGTTACCAATATGCCAAGGGCTGCTTGGGGAGATCCTGCTGAAAATGCCCGTTTCTCTGACCGCTGGATTGAGGATGGTTCTTACTTCAAACTTAGAACAGTTTCCCTAAGTTATGATGTGCCTTTTAAAGCCGCCTTCATGAAGTACGCTACTGTTTATGCAACTGCTAACAATGTATTTACAATAAGCAAATACCTGGGATACGACCCTGAGTTTAGCTCTCAGGGAAGCATTTTTGCCCGCGGAGTAGATACCGGCTTGGAACCTATTTACAAGTCCGTACAACTAGGGGTTCGTGTTGGACTTTAATTGATATAACCTTACCAAATTATATATGAAGAAAAATCTATCCGGTTTATTTAAGGCAGCACTTCCGGTAATGGTATGCGCAAGTGTCTTATCAGCTTGCCAAAAAACATTCGATTTAGAACCAGAGGAAGTTCTGGTAACAGAACAGGTTTATCAAAATATTTATGATGCCGATGCAGCAGTTTTAGGGATCTACGGAAAATTTATGAAGCTGGCCGATCGCTATGTAATTTTAAATGAATTGCGTGGTGATTTAGTTGATGTAACACCAAAGGCAAATGCTTATTTACGGGAAATCAGCCTGAATAATTTATCCGCGGACAATCCATATGCAGATCCTGCGCCGTTTTACGAGGTGATTTTAAATTGTAATGATGCTTTAAAGAACTTCGAAATCATGCGTGATAAAAAGCTTCTGGATCAAACTCAATTTTATCAGCGCTATACAGATGTGCTTTTTGTGAGGACTTGGCTATATCTCCAACTGGGAATACATTTTGGGCAGGTGCCTTACGTAATTGATGATATTGCAGATGTAAGTGCCTTGAAAGATAGGGCTAAATTTCCGCGAATATCCTTCGAAAATCTGCTGGACAATTTAATCGCTCAGGCCGAGTCTATTCCCGATGAGTATCTTGGCCAGAATACTTCTCTGGTTAGCCCTACGCTTTTAGTGCCAATGGAACCATACCTTCTTAGAGATGGAGTATTTAAATTTTTCATCCACAGAAGGTCATTACTAGGCGATTTGCACCTGTGGAAAGGCAATTATTTGCAGGCGGCTAAATATTATAAAGACGTAATGGAAACAGCCACCAACCTGAGTACTACAACTAATTATCAGATCGACATTTATGATACTTATCGTATTACCAATGATAATAGTGGTAGAAATACCTTATTAACAAGCGGTACTGTTAATCCATGGCGAAACATTTTCTCTAACGCTTTGGAAGAGGCGGAAACCAACCGAGAAAGAATGTGGACACTCCCATTTTCAGAAACATTCGGGCCCGTAAATCCATTTTTAGATTTGTTTTCCACCTCAAAAAGCTACTTGTTAAAACCATCGGACGTTTCTAGAGCAAATTGGGCAAAACAGGTTCGTACAGATGGGGGCTTAACCGATAGAAGAGGCTTAGAGAGCTCTTACCGTTTGGTAGGTGGGCAGCCCGAGGTGCTAAAATATGTATCAAATTACGACCCTCTGAAACCATTCAAAACAAGCGGTATCTGGTTGCTTTATCGTGCGGCTACGCTGCACCTCCGTTTTGCTGAAGCTGCTAACCGCGAAGGTAGAAGCAAACTGGCAAGCGTATTGATTAACGATGGCCTATATACGGGGTTTGGCAACAAAGTAGCCAGCTATAACGGAACGCCAGATACATATCCATTCGATTTTGACCCAACTAAAGGCACGAGGAATGGTATATGGTATCGCAGTATTGGTATCAGGGGTAGGGCTTTAAACCAAAACGTAACGGTAGACTCTACGAAATCTTTTGATATGTCAGTTAATCCAAGAGTATTAACTGATCAAGCTCAATTGACTGAAGACACAGAAGAGCTAATTATTAACGAAGCTGCATTGGAAACTGCTTTTGAGGGCTACCGCTGGGCTGATTTATTACGTATCGCTCTGCGAAGAGAGAAAGATAAAGCCGGCGAAGGCGTGAAATACTTGAATACAAAGCTTGCAGCCAAGACAGGGAATCCTGCAACATTTAGTAAGGTTGAAGACTTTTATTTGCCTTTTAAGTAAAAGAAAGTCCAAAATTAGTGATTTAAAAGGGAGGTGATTTTTTCATCTCCTTTATAAGGCTTTAGCCATATATTAAAGTTTTGGCTAAAGCCCCAGCCTGCTGTCCAAAAAAATCCATTGGCTGAAGCACAACAGCAATAAAAACCATCAATCAGTGCTTATTAAAGCTAAGCTTCTTGACAGTCATATCTATTGCCGTCAGTTTCAACTGACGGAATAAAGCAGGGAATACTGATGGCTTTAGCCTCATATGAAAACCTTATCAAGTATTTCCTTAATCCAAATCAGGATACCGCAGGACACATTCTCCTCCCAAAAACCCTAGCTTAGCCATTCAAACTCGGCCAAATAAAAACAGCACACACATATTAACCAGCTGAGAGTTTAATAATAACGCCTTAAATTTTTTAGGATTCAGGCCCCTAAACTATTTCGGGCTAATTATAGGGGAAAAGCTTTGTTTAAGGCACTATAGATAAAACTAATTATAGCCAATCGGATGTTAAGAAAAACACAAAAAGCCGCTGTAAATGTCACTAAAGGACTATTGGTATGCGGATTAACATTAACCGTATTCTCTGCCAATGCGCAGTACACTACCTTAAAGGGTAACGATGTAACAACGCCTTTACACTTATTAAAGCCAGAGTATCCCACTCCTTACGGCGAAACAAAGCCTGCCGATATCAAAGTGGTACTAGACAGGGTTTTTAATTATCTGGATGCAAATACACCGGCTCAGCTTGCCGACAAAACCTCTGGCGCAGCCGTAACGGACTATAAAAAAGTTAATGCCAATACCATTTTCAAACAAGGCGATTTTCGGCTGTTAAGCTATGAGTGGGGAGTAACTTATACCGGGATGCTTGAGACAGGAGCAGCCACAGGCGATAAAAAATATACCGACTATGCTGTAAAACGCGTCAACTTTGTGGCCGATGCAGTTGCTGCCTATAAGGATGTAATGAAAAAGAATCCCGAGGTGAAAACTCCGGTAGGTGCATTGATGAATCCGCATGCATTGGACGACGGAGGGGCGATCACTGCATCTTTCATAAAAACATTAAGAACCGGCCAGCTAAAATCAGACGTCCGCCCGGTGATTGATAACTTCATTAATTACATCATGAATAAGGAGTTCCGCTTAAGCGATGGGACTTTAGCTAGAAACCGGCCGCAGCCTAACACTTTGTGGCTGGATGATTTATACATGAGCCTGCCGGCCCTGGCACAAATGGGTGTTTTAACTGGCGACAAAAAATACTTCGACGAAGCCGTTAAACAATACCAGCTTTTCGCAAAGCGGATGTTTAATAACGAACGTGGATTGTATATGCACGGTTGGGTTCAGGATATGGAGCCACACCCACAGTTTCATTGGGCAAGGGCAAATGGCTGGGCATTGATGGCCAAAATTGAGCTTTTAGACGCTCTGCCAGAAAATCATCCCGGCAGAGCCGAAATTCTTGAAATGCTGAAAAAACACGCTGCCGGGTTAGCCGCTCGCCAACATGGAACGGGTTTCTGGCATCAGCTACTCGATAGAAATGATACTTATTTAGAAACTTCTGCTACTGCGATTTATGCGTACTGCATAGCTCGGGCAATAAACAAAGGATGGCTGGATGCCAAAGCCTATGGCCCAATGGCGCTGTTAGCCTGGGGCGCAGTAAGCACCAAAGTAAACGCAAAAGGACAGGTTGAAGGTACTTGTGTAGGTACAGGAATGGGCTTCGACCCTGCATTTTATTACTATCGCCCTGTAAACAATTTTGCAGCTCACGGCTACGGCCCGGTTTTACTGGCGGGTGCAGAAGTATATCGAATGCTGGATAAACATCCTTTTGCAATCAACGATAGTTCAGTGCAGATAACGAAGTAGAAGAACTGAGGTCAGAAGTCAGAAACCTGATGTCAGACGTCGAACCTCATACCTCATGCCTGAAACCTCATACCTGAAACCAATTAACAGTTCAATAAAAATGACGAAAACGGGGGCATTTATAGCCATGGCTGCTTGTTTAGCCACAATTTCATTAAAAGCACAAACATCTTTCAAATTTGATTTTGGTTCAGGAGCGATAAAAAAAGGCTATACCCAAGTTCTACCAGAAACAGTTTATTCTACAGAAAAGGGGTATGGTTTTCTACAAGGGGCAAGCTTAACAGCTGCAAATAATGGTAAAGATGCCCTAAAAGGCGATTTCATTACCAGCGAAAAGCCCTTTTATTTTACGGTAAATATTCCCGAAGGGGATTATGACGTGAAAGTGATTTTGGGAGATGCAGAAGGCGAATCTGAGCAAACGGTGCGTGCCGAATGCCGCAGGGTGATGATTTATAAGGAAACTACATCCAATGGAGAAATTAAGGAAAAAACTTTTACCGTGCATATTCGCAGGCCTGAAATTGCGGGTACTAAAGAAAAAATAACTTTAAAGCCCCGCGAGTTTGGCTATTTTCATTGGGATAATCAGCTAACGCTGGAATTTAATGGCGCCAGTCCGAAGGTTTGTGCTGTTGAAATTAAGAAAGCAGAAAAGCCTATCAGGATTTTCCTTGCGGGAAACTCAACGGTGGTAGACCAGGCTACTGAACCATTTGCTGCCTGGGGGCAAATGATCCCGGCATTCTTTAAACCGGGAAAAATATCTGTTGCAAACTATGCCGAATCTGGGGAGACGCTAAGTAATTTCCTGGCTGGAAAACGCCTTAAGAAAATCCTTAGCCAAATGCGAAAAGGAGATTACCTCTTTATCGAATTTGGGCACAATGACCAAAAGCAAAAAGGTGAGGGCATTGGTGCCTTTACCAGCTATAAAAGAGACCTAAAATACTTTATTTCCGAAGCAAGGAAAAAAGGAGGAGTCCCTGTTATCGTAACATCCATTCAGCGCAGGAACTTTAATGAGCAGGGTAAAATCAATGAAACTTTAGGCGATTATCCAGAAGCTTGCCGCCAAACTGCTAAGGAAGAAAATGTGCCTCTGATTGACCTAAATAAAATGACAAAAGTGTTGTACGAAGCCTGGGGCCCGCAAGAATCAGAAAATGCTTTTGCTCACAACCCGCAGATAGATAATACGCATCCAAACCCATTCGGCGCTTTCGAAATGGCAAAATGTGTAATGAACGGAATTAAAGAAGCCAAACTAGGTATCGCCAAATATATCGTCAATTTCGATGGATTTGACCCTGCAAAGCCCGAATTAATTTCTTCGTTTTACTGGCCGTTAAGCCCGTCTAAATCAACGGTTAAACCTGATGGGAATTGAGAAAGAGTGTTTTGGCTTTACTTAACCAGGGAGCAGGAGTTTGGACAATGAATTTCAAAAGTGTTGTAAAGAAAAGGTTATAGAATATGGGATTTACATTTGTCCGCTGCTCTATATTAAAACTCCTCAACATCTCGAGGCAAGGAGAGATCTTAAAGCGTTATGCTAACAAGTTGGCCAGTCTAGCCCTTTTACTTTTAGGCTTACAATCCCAAGCCCAAATCTTAAAAAAACCGATCCCTGATAAATTAGTAGTACTTACGTTTGACGATGCCGTTTTAAGCCACTACACTAACGTTGCGCCCTTGTTAAAAAAGTACAAGTTCGGCGGCACGTTCTTCGTTACAGAATTTATGAAGCCCGCTTTCAGCGACAAAAGCCTTTATATGAGCTGGGAACAAATTGGCAAGTTGAATAAAATGGGCTTCGAAATTGCCAACCATACCCAGAAACATACCCATGTTAACAAAATCAGTAAGGCGCAATTCATTGAAGAGCTAAACTATATAGAAAGCAAGGCTCGTGAAGTAAAAGTTAAAAAGCCGATGCTAAGTTTTGCTTATCCGGGTTATGATACCCATCCTTCGGCGATTACTACGCTTAAAGAAAAAGGCTATCAATTTGCCCGGGTTGGCGGAGGGAAAGCTTACGATCCTTTGAAAAATCATCCTTTTTTAATTCCCAGTTTTAGCACCTCGGGTAATAATAGCAAAGAACTTTATGATGCTTTTGCTCTGGCTAAAAATGGAAAGATTGTAGTACTCACGATTCACGGAGTACCAGATGAAGCACATCCCTGGGTAACAACGCCACTAAATCTTTTTGAAGAATACCTCAAATTTTTATATGAAAACCATTACAAGGTGATCGCTTTGCGCGATCTGAATAAATACATAAACACACAACATGCACTAGAAGCCATTCAGCCTGATTTTAGTAAGGCGAAATAAAACAAACACATTATGAACACAAAAGGAATTTTAATGGCAGCTTGCTTGGGGGCGATGGCTGCAATGACTTTAAAAGCGCAGCAAAGGCTTGAAACAGGTTCGCAAAAACCAATGCCGAGCGAGTGGATTGATGCGAAGACGGGGCACAAGGTCGTCAAGCTATCGCGATTAGCCGGGCATAACTCAAGCTTTTACTTTCATAACAATCCTTTTGTGGGAAATAAGATGGTGTTTTTTAACTCGAAAGACAGCCTTAGCCGGTCAATTTATACAGTTGATTTGGGTTCCTTAAAAACGGAAGAGATTACAAAGTCATCCCGCATAAGCGGTGAGATTGTTAACAACCAAACGGGCGATGTTTACTACCAGGCGAAAGACAGCGTTTTTGTAGTGAACATTAACACTAGGCAGCCTCGCCTGGTATATGTTTTTCCAGCAGATTTTAAAGCAACAGTTTCTACGCTAAATGCAGACGGAACCATTCTCGCCGGGCGCTACAGTGATGGAACTCAGGAGAAAGAAATTCTGAAACAGTATCCGCAAAAAAGCCAGTTCTTTAATCGTATTTACGATGCAAAAATTCTGAATACCCTTTTCACAGTCAATTTGAAAACCGGCGAATTGAAGAAAATCCATCAGGAGAAAACCTGGCTGGGACATGTCCAATTTTCGCCAAGCGACCCTAATTTATTAATGTTTTGCCAGGAAGGCCCATGGCATAAAGTCGACCGAATCTGGACCATAAACCTTAGCAATAATGTTGTTAAAAAGATGCATAACCGCACTATGGATATGGAAATTGCAGGGCACGAGTTTTTTTCGCCAGATGGCAAAATAATATGGTTCGACCATCAATTGCCTCGCGGTGAAAAGTTCTATTTAACTGGCATTGATGTTAAAACAGGAGCAGAAAGAAAATATCGCCTAACTCGTAACGAGTGGTCTATCCATTTTAATGTGTCGCCAGATCAAATGCTATTTGCCGGAGATGGTGGAGATGCCGGCCAGGTTGCGAAAGCCCCAGATGGGATGTGGATCTACCTTTTCCGCCCGGGCGTGGATAAGTTCAATGCAGAAAAGTTGGTGGATATGGCCCACCATCACTATAAACTCGAGCCAAATGTTCATTTCTCGCCGGACGGTAAATGGATCATTTTCAGAGCCAATTTTGAAGGTACAACACAGATTTATGCTGTAGAAATAGAAAAAGCTAAATGATTTGCAGAATAGGTTTTATCTATTGCCGTTGGTTTCAAGCAACGCAACCCTTAGAGTCATTTAGGGGTTTAGTTAAAGAATGCCCTTTGCTGCAAAAAATTAAATATAATTTAGCTCTCTCTAATTACCATAAAATGCCTTTTTTCAGAACCATAACACTGTTTTTCTGCTGTTTGATCTCCATTCAGCTTTTAGCGCAATCAAATAAAGCTATTGCTGTTTCGCCAAGCAGCAGCGAAGGAGCCTTCCCATTAGTTTCAAGAGGTATTCCAACGTTTATCTATGTTGATGGTGCAGATGCTTCGGTGGTAAAAACAGCCACTAAGGCATTAGCCAACGATGTAAAATTGGTTACCGACATTAAGCCTTTATTTACAGAAAAGCTGAACCCTCACTCTGTCATTATCGGTACGCTAGGCAAAAACAAGCTGTTAGATCAATTGGTAAAAGCCAAAAAATTGTCAGTTAATCAGGTGAAAGGGAAATGGGAGAGCTTCAGTATTAGTATAGTAGAAAAGCCTTTTCCCAATGTAAAGAAAGCTTTGGTTATTGCCGGAAGCGACCCCCGAGGTACAGCTTTTGGAGTTTTCGAGCTATCGAGGTTAATTGGGGTACATCCATTTTATTGGTGGGCAGATGTTCATCCTGCAAAGCAGAAAGAGATTTATATTTCGGGAAAACTTGTCTCTAAAACACCTTCTGTAAAATATCGCGGTATCTTTTTAAATGATGAAGACTGGGGATTACAACCCTGGGCAGCCAAAACATTCGAACCCGAAACCGGGGATATCGGCCCTAAAACATATGGCAAAATTTTCGAACTCCTGCTTCGCCTTAAAGCCAACCTCATTTGGCCTGCCATGCATCCAAGCACCAAAGCATTTTACAGCATTCCGGGTAATAAAAAAGTAGCAGAAGAATATGCAATTGTTGTGGGTTCATCTCATGCCGAGCCTATGCTTAGGAACAATGTAGGCGAATGGGACCACGAAAAAATGGGAGACTTTAACTACCTCACCAACAAGGATAAAGTTTATAAATACTGGGAGGACAGGGTGAAAGAGAGCAGCACCAATGATGCAATTTATACCATGGGAATGCGCGGTGTACACGATAGTGGCATTGAAGGGGTAAAATCAACTAAGGAAGCTATTCCGCTGCTAGAACAAATTATTGCCGACCAACGTGGTTTGCTTGCCAAATATGTTCGTAAAGACGTTAAATCGATTCCGCAGGCTTTTACGGCTTATAAGGAGGTGCTGGATATTTACGATGGTGGCTTGAAAATCCCAGAAGACGTTACACTGGTTTGGCCAGACGATAACTACGGCTACATACAGCGTTTAAATAATGAAGTAGAAGCCAAGCGTCCCGGCGCTTCTGGCGTGTATTACCATGCATCATATTGGGGGCGCCCGCACGATTATCTCTGGTTAAGCTCTACCCATCCGGCTTTAATCCGCGAGGAGATGGTAAAAGCTTATGAAAACAACTCCAATAAAATATGGGTGCTAAATGTGGGCGATATTAAGCCTCTGGAGTACAATATGCAGATGTTTTTAGATATGGCTTATTCTGCGGAACCTTTTAAAAAGACGGATTATGCCGGGGAACATCTATTTAATTGGGTGCAAACTATTTTTGGCCAAGGCAAAGCCCCTCAAATTAGTAGCATTTTATCCAAATACTATTCTTTAGCTTTTGAGCGCCGCCCGGAGTTTATGGGCTGGAGCCAGACCGAGCCGACAACAAAAACTTCGTATTCTGACTATAACCACTTCTATTATGGAGATGAAGCGCAGCGCCGAATTGACGCCTATAATGAGTTAGAGAAGCAAGTGAAAGCCCTGAGGCCGCAAGTGGGTAGTTTGAATGATGATGCCTTTTATCAGCTAGTATATTATCCGGTTGTTGGGGCTTCCGCAATAAATAAAAAATTCCTTTATCGGGATAAAAGCTATTGGTATGCACAGCAAAACAGGTCCAGCGCACAAGATTACGCCGCTTGGTCAAAACAGGCTTATGATGATATTGTAAAGGAAACTGCTTATTACAATAACCAACTGGCTGGCGGCAAATGGAAAAACATGATGTCGATGGAGCCACGAGGCCTGCCGGTTCATAAAGAACCAGTTTTGCCATCAACGGAAATTGATAAATCCCAGAAGTGGGGGCTTGCTCCCGAAGGATGGGAGAAAAGAGATACAGCTGCGCTATCCCGAAAGGAAGGGTTTTCACTACCTGCCTTTAATCGCTTAAATCCTAAAAAGTACTTTATAGATGTTTTCCTGTCGGATGATTTAACGGTAGAATGGAAGGCTAATCCAAAGGATAAATGGATCACCGTATCTCAAGAATCTGGCACATTAAAGCCAGAAATCGGAAAGAAAGAAACGAGAATCTGGGTTAGTGTGGATTGGGATAAATTGGCAGATCAAAATGAAGCCGAATCCAGAATTGTTTTCAGTGGCGAAGGCAGAAGATATGAGGTTGCTGTAAAAGCTGCTTCGCCATCGCCAGATTCAGAGGATAAAGGCTTTGTGGAAGACAATGGCTATGTATCTATGTTTGCGGCAAATTTTAGCCGGAAGGAGAGCAAATCAGCAGATGATTGGAAATTAATGGAAGGCTTGGGCTATGCTGGCAATGCCCTGGTATCAAGCCTGGATCAAACTCTCATTGTTCCCGAGCTCGAAAAGCTAAAAACAGAAGGTTCTTCTTTAGAGTATGATTTCTATTCTTTCACGGAAGCTAGCCCCGTGATTCATGTTTTTACACTTCCAACTCATCCATTAAACAATAAATATCAGATGCGCTATGGTGTATCAATGGACGATGGTCCTGTAACTATAGCCAATTTCAAAACAGCTGGACGAAGCGCCGAATGGAAGCAAAATGTGTTGAGCAACTCGGCGGTAAAAAAAATCAAGATGGATAACCTTGCACCAGGTAAGCATACGCTGAGAATTTACGCTATAGATCCGGATGTTATTTTGGATAGAATACTGATTGATTTAGGTGGATTAAAAAAGGCTTACAGCCTGATTCCTGAAACGCGAAATACTACAAAATGAAGATAAAAGCACTACAATTAGCTATTGTGATGGCTTTATGCGGTTTGCTGGCTGTACCTGCGGCTTATGGCCAAAAGAAAAAAGGCAAATTGGCTGATAAGCCCTTGTTTCGAGATCCTGTTTATGATGGAGCTGCCGACCCAACTATAATCTGGAATAAAGCAGAGAAGAAATGGTTTATGTTTTATACCAATCGCAGGGCGAAGGCCGATGGGCTTGACGGTGTAGCCTGGGTACACGGTACCCGCATTGGCATTGCAGAATCTACTGACGGCGCAATCTGGAAATATCGTGATACAGCGAATGTCAATTATCGGCCAACGGCAGATTATACGCATTGGGCGCCAGACGTATTTGAAAGTAATGGTTTGTACCACATGCTCTTGACCTACGTGCCAGGGGTGTTTACAGATTGGGGGCATCCAAGAGAGATTTTGCACTTAACCAGCAGCGACCTTTTAAAATGGGATTATAAATCTACTTTGAAACTAGCCTCAGATAAAGTTATTGATGCAAGTGTTTTTCAGTTGCCTGATGGAACCTGGCGCATGTGGTACAATAATGAACGCGATAAAAAATCCATTTACTATGCTGATAGTAAAGACCTTGAAAACTGGGAGCTAAAAGGTAAAGCCGTTGGCGACAGGGGAGGCGAAGGCCCGAAAGTGTTTAAATGGAAAGGTAAATACTGGATGCTGGTAGATAACTGGGCAGGGATGAGTTTGTACTATTCGGATGATTTAACGAAGTGGGTTAAGCAGCCCGAGCGTATCCTGGAACTTCCCGGCAAGGGAACTGACGACCAGGCTATCGGCGGGCATGCAGATGTGGTGGTAAGCGGCGATAGGGCTTACGTTTACTATTTTACGCATCCCGGCAGGATAAGCAAGCCCTTTAAAGATAGCTTTGAAACCCGCCGAAGTTTGATTCAAGTAGCCGAATTGGAATACAAAAATGGCTTTATTACAGCCGACCGGGATAAGCCAGTATATGTACAATTACAAAAGCAATCAACCAACTCAAGAAAATAAAATGAACTTAAAAAGGGGGATTTATGCATTAGGGCTGTCATTAATGGCAACGGCCGCTGCTGTAGCCCAAACAACAAAGGAAATTCAATACCTCTCTGGAACTGATGTTAAGAACACCAAAACCTGGGATTTTTGGGCAACGGGCGGGCGTAAAAGTGGTTTCTGGACCTCAATTCAAGTGCCTTCGCACTGGGAGCAACAGGGTTTCGGCGGCTACAACTACGGCCGTGATTATGTAACCTACGGAAAGAACTTCCGCTTTGAAGACGAAAAGGGCTTATATAAACACCAGTTCGATGTGCCCGCAAATTGGCAGGGAAAAGATATTTACATCGTGTTTGAAGGTTCGATGACTGATACCGAAGTGAAAATCAACGGAAAATCGGCTGGCCCGATTCATCAGGGAGCTTTTTACCGGTTTAAATACAATATTGGCGATAAGCTAAAATTCGGACAAAAGAACTTGCTGGAAGTTGCAGTAAGTAAAATGTCGGCAGATAACTCTGTAAATAATGCAGAACGCTTGGCTGATTACTGGATTTTCGGTGGGATTTTCCGCCCGGTTTATTTGGAAGCGCTGCCTAAAGAAAATATTGACTGGACTGCCATCGATGCCAAAGCCAACGGCTCCTTCAGCATGAACGTGCATCTGAATAATGATGTGGCAGGCAGGGATATTGTTGCTGAGATTATTGACGCTAAGGGCTCGGTAGTGGCAACAGCAGGCGCTAAAACTTCGGGTACAGACTCTGTAGTTAACCTAAAGGCCAACGTTAAAAAGCCTTTGCTTTGGTCGGCAGAAACGCCTAATCTTTACAGCGTTAATGTCTACATCAAAAATGGGGGTAATGCGATTTATCAAACATCTGACAAATTCGGGTTCCGTACAATTGAAGTGAGAAAGCAGGATGGTATTTACCTGAATGGGGTGAAGATCAAAATGAAAGGTGTTAATCGCCACGTGTTTTGGCCAGAGTATGGGCGGGCTACTTTCCCCGAGGCAGATTTGATCGACGTAAAATTGATCAAAGAAATGAACATGAATGCAGTGCGCTGCTCGCACTATCCTCCTGATAAAAATTTCCTCCGCCTCTGCGATTCAATAGGTATTTATGTACTGGATGAACTGGCAGGCTGGCAAAAGGCATACAGCACCAAAGCCGGAGCGCCGCTGGTGAAAGAAATGGTTACCCGCGATGTGAACCACCCTTCCATCATTTTTTGGAGCAATGGTAATGAAGGCGGGCATAACAAAGAGCTGGATGATGACTATGCTCAGTATGATTTATCTAAACGTACGGTTATTCATGCGCATCATAAGCCAGGCAACGCTATTAACGGTATAGATTGTAACCACTACGAGGATTATTACAGCACACAAAAGATCCTGGCAGATACTAATATTTACATGGTTACCGAGTTTCTGCATGCACAGGATGACGGCGGAGCTGCTTCCGGCTTGTCGGATATGTGGGATTTGCACTGGAATTCTAAAAAAGGAGCAGGTGGCTTTATATGGGATTTAGCCGACGAAGGAATTATGCGCACCGACCAAAATAATATCCTGGATGTGAACGGCGTAAATGCTCCGGATGGCATTGTAGGCCCGCACCGTGAACATGAGGGAAGTGTTAGTGCTATCCGCGAAATCTATTCGCCTGTTAAGATTACTTTAAAAGAATTGCCAGCCAATTTCAAAGGAGAAATTCCGGTTGAAAACCGCTACCATTTTACAAATCTTAATCAATGTACCTTCCAGTGGGAATTGATTAATTTCAATAAAAACGGTGGCTATACCGTTGCCAGAAAAGCCGCGGTAACTGCACCAAATATTGCCCCGGTAGGTAAGGGCAGCTTAAAACTCATTCTTCCTGCTGATTGGAAAACTTACGACGCTTTAGCACTTACAGCCTTCGACCCATATAAAAATGAACTATATAGATGGGTGTGGAAGGCTAAAAGCAACAGTGAACTGCTTGAAGGAGTGATGTTAGCCACCGCAAAGGAAGCCGTAAATATAACAGATACAGATAGTTTGGTGACTTTAAAAGCGAGCGGTATTTCTGTATCCTTTGATAAGAAAACCGGCAAATTAGTAGCTCTAGCTAATGATTACAGTGCTAAGATTTCTTTCAACAATGGCCCGGTACTGGTTAGTGGAAATGCTGAGTTTGCCGGATTAAAGCATTTTAAAGAAGGCGATAACTATGTTGTAGAAGCTTCGTACTCTGGAGATTTAAAATCGGTTCGTTGGAGAATGCAGCCCAACGGTTGGTTAGAAATGAGCTATGAATATGCCTTAAATGGCAATTATCCATTCGCCGGTATCAGCTTTAATTATCCTGAAAACTTTGTATTGGGTGCTAAATGGTTGGGCAAAGGGCCATCGAGGGTATGGAAAAATCGCTTACAGGGAGTTACTTTGGACGTTTACCAGAACCGTAATAACAACACCCATACCGGAAGCGCTCCATGGATCTATCCTGAATTTAAAGGTTATTTCTCTGAGATCGTTTGGATGGAATTTAATACCGTTGAAGGTAAGTTTACTGTAGCTTCACCAGAAAATGATTTGTTTGTACGGTTGTTTGATTTCTATTCGCTAAGCGGCGTAAAGCCCCATCCGGATCTTCCTGTTGGCGATATTTCTTTCCTTGATAGAATTCCTCCAACCGGAACGAAGTTAGGTTTAAATATAAGTCCCAATGCAAGAGTGCTTGGCCCGAACAGTGAGCTGAACACAATTAACAGCCCTATAAAACGCACTTTATATTTCTATTTTGGCTCACCAAAAACTTCGGAGAACAGACAGTTTGCTATGCCGAAGGAAAATATTTTGACGGATTAAGTACTACATACTGAATATATTAAAGATTTAAAAGTTATCCGTGATTAAACAAACAATAAAAGGGAGTTCAATCCCTTTTATTGTTTGTAAGCCTAGTGAAGCGCGGTGTTTATAATAAAATTCATTCGGGCTTTCGCAATCCCTTCTTAAAATTTTACTTCATAGCTTTCATCTTCCTTGGATCATCAGCAGGATTTACATAGTTTATTGCCCATGGGCCCATGCTGTTTATCTGAAGGCTGGTTTCTCCCTGGGTCCTCACAAAGTGATTAACTTTTGCGGGCAATAAGGAATAGCCCCCGGCTGATATTGCAGATAATTTGCTTTCGTCAAACTTATCGCCAAGCCCCATCATTAAAGTACCAGATAAAATGGTAACATGCTCATCTGCTGGGTGCCAGTGGGCGGGAATCGTGTAGTTGTCGGGAAGCGTTACCCTCATGGTAAATAAACCAGGTTTCTTCGGATCTCCGGCTAAAACTACAAATTTGGCACCTGGAGGAATTGCATCTATTCCCTCCATCCATTTGATGTCAGCCGCATTCACCATGACATGCGTGGTGGCTTTTTTAGACATCTTCATTTGATGATCCTGAGCCATTGCTGGCCTGCATACTAATGCCAGTGCAAACATTACTAATAACGCTTGCCTGTTCAATGAAACTTTAAAATTTTTCATAGCAGGTTTTGTTTTTGGTAAAAATTGGTAGGTATCAGCTTAACAATCATAGGTTTTATTGGTTTAAAAATGATTTTGAAAAAATCTTGAGTTTTTGGCAGGCTGCCTCACACAAGAAATTTAGCCACACATCCATAAGAATGCTGTTTTTAGGGTTTTGCCTTGGTTGGCTTTGGGGTTTTTAACCAATAGTTTAGGTTTTAAGGTGAGGCATTATTATACTATTTCAACCTATTTAAAGTATGGGAGAGTATTTAAATTTTCAAATTGTAAAGCGTCGTGCCAGATGAGAAAAGGACTTTCCAGTTTCTAAATACATTGGTTTTGCGTTCTGCTATTGCGTAAATTTAGACTAGTAGAAATATGCCCTGATTTTACCGCATGGCTTATGCCTGCTCAAACATCCTCTATTTTACCTAACATCTTCTATGAAAAAAAAAATAAAAAAGAATGTCATGAATAAGCGTATGTTAAACTTGCTTGCTTGCCTCTTTCTAGTTTTTACCTCGTATGGGCAGGTAATTCCGGTAATAGAAATACGCATTAATAACACAGCAAGCGCCAAAGACGATTATGTAGGCAGCAGTTACATCCCATGCAATATTAGGCTAACCAATGGAGCTAGCTTTTCAAGCGATATTGCTCTTACATTGCGAAACATTCCCTCGGCGCCAGCCGGGCAGGTTTTATTTTCTGCAACGGGCTCCGGCTCCGGTACTAATACCTTAAATCTTACCGTAAGCAGGACTAATAGTGCAACAAATTTCTTTATCAGAAGCTCATCTGTTTTCAGCGTGCGCGATAAGGATGCTATAATTGAGGTACTTGATAACCGGTCGTCAAGTAACCCATCTGTACTAACTCGAAAGGGGCTCATGGTAGTTTCAACAAGTCCATTACCATCTAGCCTGCCAGTTATTGAGATGCAGGTAAACAATTCCATTTCAACCCTCGATGATTATGTAACCTGGTCGCCAACTTCTTGCAGAATACGTTTGGTAAACTACACCAGTTTTTCAGAACCGGTTGATATAACCTTAAGAAACATGACTGGAGCAACAGGCCTGGTAAACTTTGCAAGCAGTAGCTTGGCTTATAATTCCACTGCAACCAATACAACGCTCAATCTTTCGCTGCCCAATTCTGGAACCTGGGTTGATTTTTATGTGGCTGGCAGGTATGGTAATGCTAGTATCCGCGATAAGGATGCGGTCATCGAAGTGATAAAGGCTGGAACTCAGACAACAATTGTAAGCGATACTCTTGAGGCGGGTACTCCGCAAACTACTACCTGGGAGGAACGGGACACATTGGTTACAGTAAGAGATACGCTGATAACCTCTGGAACGATAACAACTACTCATGCGGTTTCAGACTCGGTTACAAAAACTTTTATCAAAGGAACAATAGTAAGAGTTAGAGACACGGTAATAACCACTACAACCCATACCGTTGTAACCGCCGGCACAGAGCCTGTAATAACACAAACATCGGTTACTACTAACGATGGTGAAATTCTTACCAGAGAACCACTAATGGTTAGGGTGCGAAAAAATGCTAATAATATCAGCGCTGAAGAGCGGGAAAGGTTCTTAAATGCCCTGTCTACGCTTAATAATACCTTTAATGACTATGCAGTGCTTAACGATATACATATGGAGGCAGCTAACCCCGAAGCTCATAGTGGGCCCGGATTTTTGGCTTGGCACCGTGCGTTTATGCTAAGTTTCGAAAGAAGGCTACAGGCGGTAGATCCGGCCGTGGCCATGTTGTACTGGCGTTTTGATATTGCTGCGCCCAATATGCTTTCAAGAGACTTTCTGGGGGCCAAGCCTACCACCTCGGGCAATGCATTTGTTGGGCTTAACTCTACAAATCCGCTTGTGGCATGGAACGTAGTTGGTGGCCCTGGAATAAGGCGTACAACCGCATTTGCCAACAATCAGAACCCACCAGAGGTGAAATCAAGTTGGATTAACGAAACCGCAACTTTGGCTTTAGGTTCAACTTATTCTGCGTTTAGGGCTATGGAATCAAATCCGCATAACCATGCGCACAATCAAACCGGAAGCTTAACCGGCGACTGGATTAAAACTGTGGGCTCATCTGTAAAAGACCCGATTTTCTTCCTCATTCATGGAAATGTAGACCGCCTCTGGGCAAGATGGCAATGGATTAATAACCGCTTTGATGCGAGCAGCAGTTCAAGTTATTCGCCTCAGGGTTCATTCCCTAATAGCGGAACCATTCACATTGGCCATTATCTAAATGATACCATGTGGCCTTGGAACGGTATCACCGGTACATATGACGGAACTGGCACGGTGTTAATTAATAACCGGCCAACAACTGCACCCGGCGGGCCTCTTCCTTCAGCATTGTCTATCGCTTCGCCAGTAAGTATACCCAGGCCGTTAAATGTAATCGATTATAAGAATAATAGAATGATATCAACAGTGAATAGTGGAATGGGCTATTGTTATGACGATGTTCCGTTCCAATAGTATATAGCTTTGAGGTATTAGCGATTAGCTCCCTGCAGCCGCCACAGCTAATCGCTAACCCGCTAAAAGCTAATCGCAAACCTGCTATCAGCTAATAACTACTCCTATGAAGACATTAATATATATAATAGCGCTACAGTTTTTCAGCATCGTCTGTGTAGGGCAGAACGTAGCCAAAGATCAATTAGCCCGAGAAATTGAAGCCTACAAGGCTGAAACGTATAAAGCTGTAACTCAATTTTTAAATCCGCAGCTCGACCTGCAATCCAGGGTAAATGCGGTAACAAAATACCCGTTTATTTACGATGCGAAGCAAGTTCAAAAAGCTAAGGAAATACTTTTAAACAACAGCGAGGTTGCCCAGCTAAGGGCCGTTGCGCTAAGCAAAATTTTTGTGTATGTACCCGATGATGAAACGCTCGGTGACAATCTGATTAAATGGATTCAGGATATACAAACGCCTAAGGAACTTAGAAATGAAACGTTAAACGCCCTTAGCAATTTAACATTCTCGGGCTTTTCAACGTTCAGCAAAAGACAGGAATTAACCGCTGCGCTGCGTACTGTTACCCGCGACCCTGAATTACCTTTTCGGCAGTTTGCCTTTTCATTTCTTATGGACCATAACGACAGCTTTGCCCAAAGTTTATTAATTGAGCAGTTGGAGCAAAGTAGAACCGACTTATTGCCTACTGTAGAATGCTTAAGGCTTTTAGCTTTAAATCCCAAAGGGGATTATCTGCCAACTGCCTATAAAATCTTGCAAAATCCGCCAAATAAGGAGTCAAAGGTAGAAGCCATTATCCTATGCGGCAATTACGCTCCGGCAAAAAGTACCATCATCGCTTTGCTTAAGGACAAAAAACAGCCAGAAGACCTAAGGACTGTTGTGTTGTCTACCATGAATGCTAATTATCCAAAAGAATTTGCATCACTGGTAGCAAGTATGATAATTGACCCGAATGAACCCGAAGACCTAAGGGCGACGGCTATTGTGATGGAAACCCTCAGAAGAAAGTCAAATCAAATGCGAGTTACTGGCGATGCTTTCGAGAAAAATGTGGAAACGCTCAGAAACAGTCCTTTGCCAGCTATTCGTAAAGCCACCGAGTTGTATATAAATGATGTGAAATCCAGAATGTAGAAGATTATGTTTGAGCCAGGGAATTGGAATCGGAAGTTTTTTGTGTTGCTGTGCTTGCTATGCTTTTGCCTGTTTGTAAGCATTTTAACAGCAGCGCCGCTTAATTCGGGCAGGGGGAACGAAGCTAAGTTAGCGTCGGCAATAAAGGCATTTAAAAATGCCAACGGAAAAACCGATGGCGCTGCGGTTGCGTCGATGGTTGATGTATTTGCAGCCTCAGGCTCAGGATCTCAGGAGGTGGTGAACCTGGTTGCGTTGAAGTTAAGGGAAGATAGCCCGCTTTACCAGGGCAGGGGGCCTAAAGAAGTTGAACGGCTTAGAGGTTATATACTGGCTGCCTTAAGCAAAATAGGAGTTAACGAAAGAGTATTTGCCATTGTAAAAGGCGAACTGTCTTTTGGTTACCACCCCTACCTTGTGGCTGCGGCCGCCAGAGTGGCTGCTGTTTTCGAATTGCAGGAGCAAAGAGCTGCCTTAATTCCCCTTTTAACCCAGTACCTTGATGAAACCTATAAAGACGATTATGTTGGTTTGGATACCTATGGCAATGTCTGGCCTTTAAAAAATCCAAGCAGTGTTCGCCTCGAAATCATCCATGCTCTGTCAAAAATTGGCAAAGCCGATGTAGAGACGGCAACCCGGGGATTACGCCAGATCGCCGAAGCTAAGTCAGGAACGTTTTTTTCATCAAATCATGCTTTAGTACTTAAAGCAAAAGCGGCAATAGAGAGCATTAATGGCAAGCTAACCGAAACCTTATTGGGTAGTAACGTAGCTGTTTGCAGTCCGGGTTTAACGTTGTCTGGCCCTCAAAATGCCTTTATTGCTGAGGCAAAACGGGCAAAACCCTTAAAAAACTTCAAGGCAGTAGCGCAGGATGGGGAGCCATTTGAATTAGCTGATATCGCCGGGCAACCGTTTATTATCACTTTTTTCTATTCACGTTGCGATAATCCTAACAAATGCTCGGCCAACGTGGCGAATTTCGCTGCCCTCAAACAAGAATTAAGGAAACTGGGTTTAGCAGAAAAAGTATCGATGCTGGCCATTACCTACGAACCCAATTTTGACAATCCATCGGTGATAAAAAGCTATGGAGAAGGTAGGGGGGCAGATTTTGATAAAAATTTTAAGTTTCTGGCCGTGGATGAAAAGCAATATGCCAGCCTGGTAAAAACCATGGGGGTACTTGTAAATTACGGTAAAGGCATGGTAAACAACCACGGGTCGCAGTTGTATATTTTCAGTGCTGGCGGGCAATTGGCCAGAATCTACGAAAACACTATCTGGAAGCCAAACGATGTGGTGCAGGATGTAAGAGCCCTATTAAAAGAGAGGCAGGGAAAACAAATGGCAGTAAAGCAGCAGGCAAGTAGGTAATTATTAGCAACGTAAGGAATGACGAAGACAGCCGGTTTAACTTTTTTAATAATTATGTGTTTAGCGTCAGGTTTATCATCCTGTACCGAAATAATTGAGCCATCGGTGGCTAAGCGCAATGTAAGGTTGTTGGCTCCCGCAAATAATTATCAAACAAACAGGCCCGAAACAAGCTTTTGGTTTGAGCCTGTTGAAGATGCCCTTAAATACCGCTTGCAGGTTGTCAGCCCCTCGTTTGATTCGATTGGGCAATTGGTTCTGGATACCTTAATAAGCAATAACCGGTTTACCCAGTCGATGGAGCCTGGGCAGTACCAATGGAGGGTTCGGGCTGAAAATGGAAGTAGTGAAAGTCCATTTTCGCAACCCTGGGGCTTCACCATAAAAACTAATTAAGTAGGAGAATACCATGCCGAAAGCAGATTTATACAACCGGCCGCAAGTGTACACGCTTATAGTGCTGGTTACAATTGTTTGGGGCACCGTGTTTTTCCGTGTGTTTAAATCCTGGGGAGATGACGGATACCATGCCTTCGGCCCGGATGTTCCGGCTAAAGCCGAGTTTGAAAATTATTCGCTAATAGATACAGTAACGTTAAACCTCAATCACGGGGACCCATTTAGGCTAAGCAGTGCCAGAATTGCCGTCGAAAGAGTAGCAGAATCGCCTCCGCGCAGGTATGCTGCTGCCCGGGCTGAAAGAAAACGCCCTGCCCCAATTTTAATCACTTATTCGGGATACATACAGATTCCCGGATCAAGAAAAGTGCTTTCAATGCTTAATTTAAAAGGTAAAGGCCTGCTTATAGCCGAGGGCGAAGTTGCCGAAGACGTTAGGCTGCTTAAAAACTTAAAGGACTCGGTTAAGGTTGCCTATAAGGGCAATATCTCATATATCGCCTTGTCTGCCCCTGAATAGTTACAGAACTGCCGGACTCTGCAAGCTCAATCTTGCAGTACCTGATAGCATTGCGTTTAAACTTTTTGTCGAATGAAGAACATCGCCATCTACCTAACTATGATATTACTTGCCAAAATATTACCTGCGCAGATACTGCCAAACCAAGGCTTTTACAAGGTGAGGCTTGTGCAGGAGGATAAAATTGTGCAAGCGGAAATTAATCCGGCAAAGCCTGCCAAGCAGATTTATAATGAGCGCCTTTATTACTGGTACAAGCCTAATCAGATAGAAGTAACCCAGGGGGGCTTTAGTGGAAAACTGCTAAATGGATATTACGAAGAGTTTTTCCGCAACAAAGAATTAATGTCACAGGGCTCGTTTAAAAAAGGATTAAAAAACGGAATCTGGAAAAGCTGGCAGCCAGGAGGAAAACTTTTAGACGTGGTTTGCTGGAAAGATGGCCTGAAAGATGGTGCCTATTTTTACTACGACACCGCTGGAAAATTGAAGGAAGATGGCTTTTACAGAGATGGGAAATTGCATGGCTTGCGCAGAGTGTACAATACCACTAATGGACAGGCCGAGTCAATGACCTATCGAAAAGGGCAGCAGGAGGCCAAACAGCCAAGCCTGGGATTTTGGAACAAGCTTTTTAAGAAGGCGCCTACAGGCGAAAAGCCTTCAGTTTCGGGCACGCATAGTAACGATGAAAAAAAGCTACAGCAGAAAAAAGCTCCAAAGTTTAATCTTTTTCATAAACAGAAGGCCTCGGCATTGTATATCGTTATAATTATTTCCCTGGTTATAGCAGTAATTTGTTCTTCGCTTATTGTGGCTGGCAGTTACTATAAACTGCAATACATGCAGAAAAACCGCATGGATGCCCTTCAAAATAACCTCGAATCGGGTATTAACCTTTTGCTCGCTGATGATCCGCTGAAGTATCGGCAAGCACATGTGTTAAGTTTGTATAATAACCAGGATGATTCTATCTCGCTTAAAACCACCCCCTGGGGGCTGTTTGACTTAGCCCTTGTGAAAGCCTTTAAACAACAGGATACTTTATACAAGAGCTTTGCCATTGGCTATCAACCGGACCCAGAGAAATGGGCAGCGCTATATTTAACCGACCAGCAGCGGCAATTATTTGTTGGGGGGAGCACTCGTATCCGCGGAAATGCTTACCTCCCCAAAGTGGGCGTAGCAGAAGCTTATGTAGATGGCAGGAAATACGAGGGAGGGAAAAACTTTGTAAATGGCAATATCAAAACCAGCAAAAATAAGCTTCCCGAGCTGGCCTCCGTAGGCTTAAAATATTTTGAAACAGTAAGGAACAAGCGGTTTGGTGCCGACAGTACCCTGGCAAACCGCAACATCCAGGTATCCTTTAATCGGCCCGTAAAATCTTACTATTTTAAGAAACGGGTACATAACCTAAACAACATAAGGCTTAGGGGGAACATCATTTTATATGCCGAGAATGAAATTAGAATCGATAGCTCGGCAGAGCTGGATAACGTGCTGGTATTTGCCAGGTCTATAAAGCTTGGGCCTGGTTTTAAAGGCCGCTGCCAACTGTTTGCGCTCGACTCGATTGTTGTTGCGCCCGATTGCCGCCTGGATTACCCCTCGAGCGTGGCGGTGTTAAACTTTAAAACCGGCAATGTTCAGCCCCGCATCCGTATAGACAGCGGCTCGGTGGTAAATGGCATACTATTGTCCTGGCAAAAACAGGAAACCGATGGACAAACACTGATCGATATAGAAAAAGATGTTACCGTTAAAGGGCAGGTTTTTGCCAAAGGAATGGTGCGTTTTAAGCAGGGGGCTCGCATCGACGGCAGCCTGTCTGCCAATAAAGTAGTTTTCGAAGCCGATGCCACCCTCTATGAAAACTATCTGGTAGACACTCAAATTGATGCCCCCAGCTTATCGCCCTATTACCTCACCAGTTCTTTGTTTTGGCATGCATCTAAAAAAAGAAAGGTACTGCAATGGCTGGATTCATATTGAAAAAAGTGAATGGCTCATCGCTTATAGAGGTTGTAGTTGCCATGGTAATTGTGGTAGCAGTATTTTCCATGGGGATAACCATTTACAGCAACGTTTTAAAATCATCAGTTTCTATAAAAAGTGTGTATGCCAAATCGGTATTAAGCCAGTTGCTTAAACAAAGCAGTGCATCAGCACAACTGGGCAATAAAACATTTACCCATGAGGGCCTGATCATAAAAAAAGAAGTTTCGATATTTAATAATCAGCCAAGTTTGAAAGAAGTTCACCTCATAGCTTTAGACGAAAAGCAGGGCAAACTTGCCGAAATACGAAAAGTTGTTTATGCCAACGAGTAAAAATATGTCATCAGCACTTCAAGCCTTTACAATCATGGAGGTCACTATCGCGATGATAGTTGCCGGTATTGTAGTAATGATGAGCTATACGGTTTTCACCATAATGGGCAAGAGCTATCTCGATTTCAGCAGAAAAAACGAGGGTATTGCCTCACTGGTATTGTTCGACCGGTTGCTAAAACGTGATTTTAGCAATGCCCGGTTAATAGTACTGGCAAGCGATGCATTGTTGATTAAAAAGGATAGTAGCCATATCATTTATTATTTCGGCGATGATGAAATTATAAGGCGCTCTGCTACGGTAGCCGATACGTTTAAACTTGCCGTGATTTACAAAGAATTTGCTTTTGAAGGCACTAAGGTAGAAAACGGAACAAACCTGGCACATGCAGTGTCTGCTAATGGAAGCAGCCCGTATATTCAGAAAGCCATAGTCGACGAGCTTAATCTACGCCTTCAGTATCAATCCCAAACCTTTGAATATACTTATCAGAAACACTATAGTTCAACAAACCTAATTGAAAGAAAAGCTTATGCCCGCAATTGATTTAAGCAGATACCAGCCACAGCCTAAACAGGTTTTTAGCCATTTTGAAGATAAAGGCTTTGCCGATTTCATGACTCGCGAGATATCTTTTGGAAGGAAGGAACTGAGCGATAAAAAGAAGGAAAACTTGTACCTGGAACTAAGCTCATTGTTGCAGGCTGGCATCGACCTTAAAAGTAGTTTCGACCTTTTGGCTGCAGGCTTGCAGAAAACAAACAGCCATAATCTTATTAAGCAAATTGAAAACCTGGTAATTAGTGGCCACAGCTTTTCTGATGCGGTTAACCTCACCGGGAAGTTTTCATTATATGAAGTTTATAGTATAAAAATTGGCGAAGAAAGCGGTAAAATAATCGAGGTGCTGCAAGACCTGGCAAAGTATTACCAAAACAAAATTAAACAGCGGCGCAAAATTATCGGGGCAGTAACTTATCCGTTAATAGTTATGGCAACTTCTTTGGGGGCTGTATTTTTCATGCTGAAATTTGTGGTACCTATGTTTGGCGACGTTTTTAAGCGTTTTGGGGGCGAGCTACCCTGGATTACTGCACAAATCATCAAGGTTTCCGAATGGATGCAGCAAGGCTTTGTTTCGTTTTTCCTAATACTATCGCTTTGCAGTATTGCCTTGTTTTTGGGCAGGAAAACAGAAACCTCCAGGCGAGTAATGTCGGCTTTGATTTTAAGAACGCCAATAGCCGGCCCCCTTGTGCAGAAAATATACCTCGCCCGCTTTTGCAACTCTATGCGATTATTGATCAATGCCCATTTGCCTTTGCTTCAGGCGATTAGCCTGGTGCAGAAAATGATAAGTTTTTATCCGATTGAATCATCTTTGAATGTTATCGAGAACGATATTTTAAAAGGTAAAACCTTGCACCAAAGCCTGCAACAGTTCAAAATTTATCCTGCAAAAATGATTATGCTGATTAAAGTTGGGGAAGAAACCAACCAGCTCGATTATTTCTTTGGTAAAATTTCAAGCCAGTATATAGATGAAATTGAATACAAGGCCTCAACCATCAGCAGCTTAATGGAGCCCTTAATTATTATTTTCCTGGGTTTGTTGGTAGGGATTATATTGGTGGCAATGTACTTGCCTCTGTTTCAAATGAGTAATAGTTTTTAGGTGATTGCCTTGAAAGGAAAAGTATTATCACCTCACCCTATCCATCTCGCAATGCTATTAAGTTAAGGGCACTAACCCCATCGGGGTTAAATGTTGGTAGAAAAAACAGGCCGTTATAAATTCCGTGCCGTAGGTACGGGACTCCCGAACGTTCGGGATAGCGTACCTACGGCACGCACAACCGTTCATAATTATATTTTCTACCAAAATTTTGCACCTATGGCGCAATCCGATCCTTAACTTAATAAGTTGTTTATTTTGAATGTTTAATAGAAGATCCTATCAACCCGTACCTTAAAAATAAACATTGCCTATCATCTCAGAACTTCGTTCTTTGCAGTAATTATATTGTGGTATGGAAGCTAAACCTTATTTAAAAGAAGTACACCTTGAAAGAGATCTCGTTCCTTCATTCGATTTTTACCCCTTTAGCATACCTGCCGTATCTAAGCTGTCTTCCTTAAAATTCCATCCGGATGTAACTTTTATTGTAGGAGAAAACGGGGCGGGTAAATCTACGCTGATAGAAGCCATAGCTTTAAGTCTTGGTTTTGGTATTGAGGGCGGAACCAAAAGCGTTCAATTTAATACGCATAACAACGGTTCACACCTGTTCAACTACTTGACGAATATTAAGAGTTTCAAGAAGCCATCTGATTACTACTTTTTGCGGGCAGAAAGCTTCTATAATGTTGCTACTTATATGGAAGAGGTTGGGTATTTGGCAGGATACGGCAATAAATCTCTTCATGACCGTTCTCATGGGGAATCCTTTATGGCAACTCTGTCTCTAAAACTTAAAGGGCGAGGGCTTTATATTTTTGATGAGCCCGAGGCTGCCCTATCGCCTTCAAGACAATTAGCAGCGCTGTCAATAATTAACAACCTGGTTCAACAACATTCCCAATTTATTATAGCCACCCATTCACCAATTTTATTGTCTTATCCTCATGCCACAATCTATCAACTTGATGATTCAGGAATCCAGGAAGTGAAATATGAAGAGACAGAGCACTATATGGTAACAAAGCATTTTTTAAACAACTACCAGGAAATGTTGGATATTATTATGGTAGAGTGAATGTTAAAATCCCAGAGGCTGAAATATCCATGTTTCACTCAATTATCACCTTGTCGCACTCGGAGACGCTCGTATTTGTCTACGATACAAACCTGCTTTACCAGCAGCTCTACAGAAAAGAGTAAAAACCGCCCTGAATGGAACAATTTTGAAGCCAATTTGTGAAGATATAACCAACTGATGTTACAAGTCCTCTCGCTAATTTGTTGCAAGAATGTAAAGGATTTCTTGTAAAGATGGAGGCTTAAATTTCTTCATTAAACAGTATTTAGGCAATTAAAAGCAAGATTTTAATATCAAGGCCTCGCCTGAAATTGTAAACCAATATTGAGGTGTTTTTTTACAGTTGCTTTGTTTTCAGGCTAATTCTGCACCAAACAATAGCCTCGGGATAGCTCTTATCTAAGGGTACCTTAACTCTATGAAAAATAAAAAAACAATGTTCCTGAAAAGGCTTTCGGGTTATACACTTACGGAAATTTTGGTGGTATTAGTAATTATCGGAATATTGGTATTGCTGGCATTGCCCAACCTGCTTCCTTTGATAACTAAAGCAAAAACCACCGAAGCAAAAGTTCAGCTGGAACACGTATATACCCAGGAAAAGAACTTTTTCTACGAGAATTCTAAATACAGCAATAATATAAACGAAATAGGCTTTGTTCAGGAAAAACTGAGCACAGACGGTAAAGACGGACGAGCAAACTACCGCATTGAAATAGTGCAGGCAACCGGTAATACATTTATTGCCAGGGCTACTGCGGTGGTTGATTTTAACGGAAACGGAACCTTTAATGTTTGGGAGATAAACCAGGATAAGAGTTTACGCGAAGTAACCCCCGATTGAGGTTGGTTTGGCAAGGTTGTGAGCAAGGGGAAATTGAAGCATATGTGGGTAATTAAGGCAGGCATAACCTTTGTGTTGCTGGGCATCATTGTCCAGGATTTCAAGCAGCGCTCGGTGTATGCCCTGTGGTTTCCCATCCTTGTGCTTTTGTTTTGCATTAGTCGCTTATACAGTGCAGCCAGCATACGCGATGTGCTTTTATCAACAGGCGCTAACTTATTGTTTTTAGGCCTGCAATTCATAATGCTAACTGCTTATTTCTCAATAAAGGCCCGGTGTGCCGTAAACATAACCACTGGCTTGCTTGGCTGGGGCGATGTGCTTTTTCTGGCGAGCCTGGCGTTTTATCTGCCGGTTTTAAGCTTTGTAGCCTTTTATCTGCTTAGCCTGGTTTTTGCGCTGGCGGCATGGCTTTTCTGGAAATCGGCGTCGGGAAGTAGCCAGAAGCAAATACCACTGGCAGGGCTTCAGTCGCTGTTGCTGGTATGCTTGCTGATGGGCGCCTGGTTTGGAAACGGGTTTGATTTAAGCACCGATAAGTGGTGGATGGATTATTTGAACTTATGGAACACGTAGCAGACATCGTACTTTTAACTGAAAACCTGCACCTTGTAAATAAGGAGCAAGCATGGCATTATCGTGTTTTACCTAAAGCAAAAAGCGAAAAAAGCCTCGTACTGTTTTGTGACGAAAATGCCCAACTAGGTAATCTACAGGCAGAACTAGAGATTGTATTGGGCCAGGCCATCACACTCGACCCGATCTCTGCAATAGACATAAGCCGCCTGCTTTCCAAATACTACCTTAAAGAAAATGCTTCGGCAAGCCCAGCCCAGCTGCATTATAAGTACGATGAAGATGACTTTCTGGTAACCTTAATCAGCGAGGCTAAAAACTTAAAAAGTAGCGACATCCACATAGAAAGCTATGAAAATAAATGCCGTGTGCGTATTCGAATTGATGGCTTGATGGTAGAACGGTACCTGCTCGAAAGAGAGAAATATCCTTCGCTCATTAATAAAATAAAGATACTTTCTAACCTGGATATTGCCGAGAAGCGCCTTCCTCAAGACGGCCGTATCAATTTTAAGCATGAGGAAAAGCAGTTCGATATCCGTGTTTCGGTTCTGCCAACTCTGCATGGCGAAAAAGTGGTTCTGCGCTTGTTGAATAATGATGCTACCGAGATAGACCTCAATAACCTGGGATTCTCGAAGTTCGACCTCGAGAACTACCTTCAAGGAGTTAGGCGCCCTAACGGGATTATCCTTCTAAGCGGCCCAACCGGATCTGGCAAAACCACCACTTTGTACGCCACTTTAAAATTGCTGAACAAAGAAACCCGCAATATTTTAACCATTGAAGACCCGGTAGAATATACGCTGGAGGGCATCAACCAGGTGCAACTCAAGGAGGCTATTGGCTTAAGTTTTGCAGCCGCCCTGCGTACTTTTTTGCGGCAAGACCCGGATGTGATTATGGTGGGCGAAATTCGGGATACAGAGACTGCAAATATGGCGATCAGGGCAGCGTTAACCGGCCACCTGGTGCTTTCAACTATTCATACAAACTCTGCCTGGGGTACTGTTTCGCGATTAATTGATATGGGGATCCCCTCGTTTTTGGTGGCTAATACGCTGAATACAACAGCTGCGCAGCGCCTTATCCGTCTGCTCTGCCCGCACTGCAAAGAGCGGCAAGCATTTGATGCGGGTTTATATCCGCGTCATTTTAAACCCTATAAAAATACCGATAAGCATTTCATCCCTGTAGGTTGCGAAAAATGCCATTATACAGGCTACCATGGGCGAAAAGCGGTATACGAGGTAATTCCCATAGACCAGGAGCTGGCCATCGAAATTAAAAACGGCAATATGTACATTGATGAAATGCTAAGGGCACGAGGGATTAAAACCATGGCAGAAAATGCTTTTTCGATGTTTGTGGCGGGCGATACCTCATTGGAAGAGATTTATCCACTTTTATTTAACTACTAAAACCTTAAACATGAAACTATCGGGTGCCTTACACACCAACTGCAATAAACAAAGCTTGCTGCGTATGACAGCGTCATTGCCGTTGAAATTCTGTGTGCCTGTTTTCTTATTTATTCTTTTTAGCTGCTCGTGGCAAACTGTTAAAGCCCAGCAAGATAGAGTCGAAATAATACACAGCCGCTTAGTACAGCTTTCCGCATCTGTGCCAGGTTTAAATCAAAAAATACAGCTTTCGGTAACTGGGGTGCCTGTAAAGGAATTTATAAGAGCCCTGGCACAAGCTAATAAGTTGAATATCAATATCGACCCTAAACTCAATTTTAAAATCTATACCAATTTTAACAACGAAACGCCACTTAATATTTTAACGTTTCTGGCAAAGGAATATAACCTGGATATTAGTTTTTTAGGCACTATTATGACCGTTTCGCCAATTGAAGGGCAGGGGCGGTTAAGCAAAGAAATTAAAGCAGCCTATAGTAGTGGCACCGACCAGCTTAGCCTTGAGTTGAGCAACGATTCCCTGCCCGATGTAGCAAAGAAGATCAGTCAGATCAGTGGAAAAAATATTATTGTGCCATCGGCTTTATTTGGCAAAAAGGTCAACGGATTTTTTAGCGAAGCCCCTTTCGAAACGGTGCTGGAGCAGCTTGCCTATTCAAACAATATTGGCTTAGTTAAAACCAGCGAAAATGTGTTCGTGTTCCAGGCTCTTAGAGAAGGCGAAGAAGTCTTTATCAATCCTGAAAAGAAAACTTCAGTTCGCAAAACCTTTAAGCAGCTTAGCGGAGAAGGCTCTGTAAGCTTGTCGAGCCGAAATGTAAATGGGCAAAAAATTATTACTGTGGATGCCATTAACGCATCCATTGCCGATTTAATAAGGGCAGCCTCACAGGAACTTAATAAGAGCTTTTTCCTGTATTCTGATATTAAAGGCACCATTTCCACTACGGTTAGCAATATCACTTTTGATAATTTTTTAAGCTCCCTTTTACAAGGCACAGATTACACATACAAGTTGGAAAATGGGGTTTACCTCATTGGCGACCGACGCCTGGAGGGCCTAAGGACCAATCGGGTAATCCAGCTGCAAAACCGCAGTGTAGATACCATTCAGGCAATGATTCCCAACGAGTGGAAGAAAGGGATCGAAATTCGCGAATTCAGAGAGCAAAATACGTTGCTACTATCTGGCTCAAGGCCCCAAATAGAAGAAATAGAGGCCTTTATCAAACAGCTCGACCAGCTAGTGCCTCTGGTACTAATTGAAGTTAATTTGGTTGATATCCGCAAAGTGCGCAGCGTAAAAACGGGTATTAAAGCCGGTACTTCAGATAGCGTAAAAACGGGTGGTACCGTATTGCCGGGCATAGACTATACGCTGGGAGCCAGGGCAATAAATGATTTTTTGGCGCGGCTCGGCAATATAAGCTCTATAAATTTGGGCAGGGTAACGCCTAATTTTTATGTAGGGTTAAGTGCACTCGAAGAAAACAACAATGTAGAGGTGCGTTCTGTGCCCAAGCTATCTACACTTAACGGGCACTCGGCTACATTGAGTATTGGTTCTAGGCGCTATTACCTCATCCGAAGGCAAAACGTATTCCCTACCCTGGGCTCAACACAAAATATTTTCACCGACGAGTATGTACCGGTGGATGCAAACCTGGCAATTAACATTAAGCCCATCGTTTCTGGTGATGACCAGGTTACGCTGAATATTAAAGTAGATATTTCAGACTTTATCGGCATACCGTCCAACAATGCGCCGCCTCCCACATCAAACAGTAAATTCGAATCTATTATACGGGCCAGGAATGAAGATATGATTGTTTTAGGAGGGCTTGAACGTGCCGAAAAAACCGACGGTTCTTCTGGTGTCCCTGTTCTGTCACGAATTCCGGTATTGAAATGGATATTCAGCAGTAAAGAAAAGTTGAATTCCAAGGTAGTAACCATTGTTTTCATAAAACCAACCATTATGTATTAACCGCAATAATTGTTTACAAGCATGTTGCACCACCATATTAAACTAGATAGGGTTATTGGATTGAGTGTACAGATTATCGACGATAATAACTGTGCAGTGCATGCATGCCAGGTGCTACGTAAAAGGCATACGCTTGAATTTGAAAAGAAGGTAGCCGGCTTAACATCGTTGGAAGCTCTGAGTGCACATTTGTCTGAGAAGGTTCCGGTGTCCTTAAACTTGTCTGGTAAGCCAGTGCTTACTAAGCAGATAGAGCGAATTATGGAAATTACGCCTTTGCAGTTTTCGCAGCTTTTTCCAGGCGCAAACTATCACGATTTTTATGTGCAGAATTTTGTATCCGGCTTGTCGTCATTTATTTCTATTGTACGAAGGGCCGAAGCCGACCGGTGGATACGGCAATGCCAGATGCTTGGGTACAATGTGGTAATGTTTAGCATGGGGCCTTTTCCGGTGCAAATGATACTGCCCCAGCTAAATGTGTATAACGAGGCGCTGGTGTTTGATGGGCATGCCATTACCCGCAATAGCGATTTAAGCTGGCAATCCTATACTTACAACCCTGCCGCCCATGCAGATTTCCCGTTTAAAGTAGAGAACGAACCCCTGGGCGAACAATTATTGATTGCTTATGCCGCGGCATTTCAATTGTTTTTTGCCCATTTTGCTGAAGTCGTTGAAGCCAGGGTGCCAGGTATTAATGCAGCTTATAGTAACTATATTTTCAATCTTCGCATAAAAACCTGGGGCATCCGCATGCTGATATTTTTTTTCGCGGCATTGTTTATAAATCTTCTGGTATTCTCTGCATTAGAATCGTCCAACAGAAAACTCAGCAAAAAGGTTAGCAGCACAGAATATGGCTATCAGGAATATCTGGAGGTGGAAAATACCATAAAAACCAAAGAACAACAGCTTAAAACATTAGGTTGGGATGGAGGCATTAACAAAGCCTACCTGGTAAGCCAGCTGGCAGAAGGCCTACCCAATGAAATCACTTGGAGTGAAATTGCTATTAACCCTATTGATAAGGCAGCATCAGATACAAGTGCGAATGCTTCCATCTTTACAGAGCGAAGCATTCGCATAAAAGGTAATGCGCAAAGAATTGTACCTGTAAATAACTGGCTGATGGATATAAAAGGGCGCACCTGGGTAAACACCGCTCAGTTAGAAAGTTATGCCTATAATCCCGAATCGGGGACAGGCGAATTCATTGTGGTTGTTAAATATTAAAAATATGCCAGAGCTAATCAGAAATAAGAAAGAATACCTCCTATTGGTATTATTCTTTGTGCTCTTAATTTTTAGCTATCAGTTTGCTTTTAAGAAAACCTGGAAAGCTTACCGGGTTAACAAAAGCCTTTCGGCTTCGCTAAACAACGTGAACCTTAACTACCAGCCTGATTATCTACACCGAAGAAATGCCAGCCTTGATAAGGTACTGAGTAAATATAGCCTCAAACCCAACCTGTTTCGTGGTTCTGCCATTGCACAAATTGCCAGCCTTGCCGAAAAGGAAAATGTGAAATTGGTAGAAATTCCGGCAACGGTTCCAGAATTAAATACGGCACAAAGCCAGGTGCAGCGGCTTAACTTCGAAGGGGATTATTATTCTTTACTACAATTTGTCCACAAATTGCAAAAGCAAAACAATATTGGCGTTATTCGTTCACTAAACCTTAAAGTAAGCACGAATTATACATCTGGCTTTGCTAAAAAACTGGTGCTGGAGCTTTATTTCCAAATTTTGAATGCTTGATTGAAGCGCCATTTAGCTCTGGAACATTTTCGGTAAATTTTGTTGGCATTATTATCGATTTGGCCAGCTGGCGTTTAAACTCGGCTCGTGGTGTGTCAACTGCACCAAATTGGTGGAACCAATTTTGCCCAAAGCCAGAATCGTGCAAAGTAAAGCCCTCATCTCTTAATTTATGCAGTAAATAGTAATAGCCAACCTTGCTGGCATTATCAACAGTGTGAAATAAAGTTATGTCAGCAAAATAGCTATTCACGGCATAACCGATAACGCCACCAACTAACACTCCATTTTGATAAGTTTCAATACTATGGGCTATGCCAAGCTCATGTAATTCCACGGCTGCATTTATGTATTCTTTACTTAGCCAGGTCCTTGAGGTCTTTTTGCGAGGCATCGCACAGCATTCAATAGTTTTTTTAAAATTGTGATTGATTTTTACTTCAAAACGCTCTGTGCTTGTAGTAGTTAAGTTTTTTTTTAATAAACGAATCAGGTCTTTGTGCGCTTTAAAGCCGGTAATAGGAATTAGTCCCCTAAACTCTGGGTCATGCCATTCAATTCTTTGATTATGAGATACGTTGGGCAGGGGAACAACACCTTGAAAGTAGCCCTTTAACATAATGTTTTCTGGTGTAAGTTCAAACGTTCGATAACTCCATAAAACGCTTTTCAGTGCGTCCCCCGTGAGCTTGGAGTGTGCGGCAAACAAGGCTGTTAACATTAAGGCTTTTGTGCTTCGCCATACCTCATACAATTGGTTGAATGTGAGAGAAAAGTCCAGTTGATTGAGGTGTAAGTTCATGTTAGTGAAATTGTTAGCTAAATTTACGGCCTTAGTGGTGTTCTTCATATAGCCCAGTCCCGATTGTACCTGCCCCTGCAACAAAGTGTGGTTAATGGGAATTTTTAACTAGCGCTTTCGCGACTGTTTTTTTCTTTCTATGCAAGAAAGTGCGCAATTGGGCACCAGGGGAGGATGTTTTTCTGATTTTTTTAAAATTTATTGCCCTTAACTAGTCAGTTTTGCAGTCTGCTAGAGGTTACTTTATCTATTGGTAAATTTTCTTGCATAGGTGTAGGGGGCTGAACTGAGGTGATAGGCAACCATCAAAAGCCTTATAGCTTCAATATTCATTCGATAACATTTTTCGACAGAGATAATTTTCGCTTGGAATATCATTATTTCGGCAGGATGCGCCTTGCCTAGATAAGCCGCTATTCCTTTGAAAAACAAGGGTTAGTGAAATTCAATAGAAAATCTAACCAATTCCCTGATATACTTTTTTACTGTAGGGAAAATTAGCTGATATAGTACAAATAGATTGTAAATGCAGGTGGGAAATGTGTACCCCTCGAGCAGCTATACCTCTTCTATTTCTTAAAGTGGCTGGCTCGAGAGGCTTAACATGTTGATTAATTATTCAAAAAGATCGAAACAAGCATGGCCCACATGCCTAAGGCAGGCTCAACAGTTCGCGGCAATCAATTTGTTCATTTGATTGAGTTGATTTCGGCTTAGGGCAGTCGAAATTTAAAACAGGAACCTCGTTCGAAAATTTGGCAGGTATCAAGATAGCTTTAGCAAGCTGTTTCTTAAATTCCTCCCGAGGGGTGTCAACAGCACCAAATTGTTCAAACCAATTTCCTCCAAAGCCAGAATCATGCAGCGCAAAGCCCTCGTCGCGT
>Ga0307408_100000378_pt1 | contig 40593 bp, 33 predicted proteins | sample 322Cmetagenome_FD_202116 | JGI IMG/M metagenome (GOLD analysis project Ga0307408, IMG submission 202116) | Maize rhizosphere microbial communities from greenhouse at UC Davis, California, United States - 322HYB-C-3 | ecosystem: Host-associated > Plants > Roots > Rhizosphere > Soil | place... | reverse complement strand
CAGCGACGGGAGTTACCCCTTCCTTGCTGCTGTTGGTCCGACAAAATTCAAAGGCGTCGATCTCAAAAGCATTCATTGGCTAAAATTTCCCTCGAAAACCTGCGATAATAACAGGATTTTCCACGCCACGTCAAAGACTTGCGAGACTTTTCGCTCTTTTTCGACGGCGCAGAGAGCATATAACATTTCCCTGATGAAAACAACCAACATCATCCTTGCATCAAGCTCGGCCTATCGCCGGGAGCTGCTGTCGCGGCTTCAGTTGCCGTTTTCGGTCGACGTGCCGGATATCGACGAAAGCCCGCAGCCGGGCGAAACACCCTCTGCCACCGCCTTGCGCCTGGCCCGTGAGAAGGCCGCCGCTGTAGCCGTCCGCCATCCGGGCGCGCTCGTCATCGGCTCCGACCAGGTCGCCACCTTGGACGATGAGCAAATCGGCAAACCTGGCAATCATGCCAATGCGCTGGCTCAATTGCAGAAAATGCGCGGGCGCGAAGTGGTGTTCCACACCGCCCTGTGCCTGTGGGATGGGCGCAACAATAACCACCAGCTTGAAGATATCCAGACCGTGGTCAAGTTCCGCGATCTGGCGGATGAGGAACTGGACGCTTACCTGCGCATCGAGCAGCCCTATGATTGTGCCGGAAGCGCGAAAAATGAGGCGCTGGGCATTGCGATCCTTGAGCGCATTGATTCCAGTGACCCGACGGCGCTGACCGGCTTGCCGCTGATTGCCCTCACGGGCATGCTGCGCGCCGCGGGCGTCGGCTTCTTCCAAACCCGGTAAATCTGGGTCAGACCCAAGGGTCTGACCCGCCAGCGCACCGGACAACTGAATAGTACCAGCAAACTCTGAGCAGACAGGGTCTGACCCTTGGGTCGGACCCAGGTTTACCGGGTTAAAAACAAAATGAACGGCACCCTATACCTCATCCCCAACACCCTCGGCCCCACCGAATCCCTGGACCAGGTCATCCCCCAGCACGTGCAGCAGCTGACCAGCCAGCTCACCCACTTCGTCGCCGAAAACGCCAAAACCGCCCGCGCCCTCCTGAAGCAAGTTGGCACCGCCAAGCCCATCCAGGAAATCGCCATCAGCGAGCTGAACATCAACACGCCGCAAGCGGCACTGCAAGCCCTGCTCGAACCGTTGAAAGCCGGCCGCGACGTCGGCCTGCTGTCCGAAGCCGGCGTTCCCGCGGTAGCCGACCCCGGCGCCGACCTGGTCCGCCTGGCACACGCCAACAACATCCCGGTGCGCCCGCTGGTCGGCCCCTCCTCCATTCTGATGTCCGTGATGGCCAGCGGCCTGAACGGCCAAAGCTTCGCCTTCAACGGCTACCTGCCAACCGACGCCGCCGCCCGGGCCAAACGCCTGAAAGAACTGGAAACCCGCTCGCGCCAGGAAAAGCAAACGCAGCTGTTCATCGAAACGCCCTACCGCAACGCCGCAATGCTGGAAGCCCTGGTCAGCGCATGCAACGGCACCACGCTGATCTGCGTGGCCACCGACATCAGCCTGCCAACGGAAACGATTCGCACCCGCACGGGCGCGCAATGGAAAAGCCAGCTCGACTCCGGCAAGGCGCCGGATTTCCACAAGAAGCCTACAGTCTTCCTGCTACTGGCCCAATAAACTATTAGACAGAGTGGGCATATTCATTGACCCACTCAAACGCCTCGCGCTGTAGCGCGTACAGCGCCGAGGGCGCCAGGTCCAGCTTATGCAGGATGCCGGTCAGCTCCCGGCCCTCCTGCGCCCGCTCGATCAATTCGATCAGGCGCAGCACATCCCCATAATCCCCTTCGCGATGCAGGAGCGCATCACGCACCTCGTCCAGCACATTGACGCTGTCGAGGATCTCGCCCATCCGCACCGAAAACAGCGCATCCATCAGCGACATGATGCCGACGGTGAAGCCGATATCGGCGGCCACCTTCTCCGACGGCCGCACATGTCCCATCACCAGCTCCATGGTCTTGCCGCGCGTTGTCGCCATCTGCAGCAGCGGCGAATCGAATTCGGAGCCTTTCACATACAGCAGGATCTGCAGCCAGCGCTGCAACTGCCGCCGGCCCAGCACGATCAGCGCATGCCCGACCGAGTTGATGCGGAAACGCGCGCCCACCGCCGGCGTGTTCACCAGCCGCAGCAGGTTCAGCGAAATCAGGGGATCATGCTTGACGCTGCGCTCGACCTCACGCTGGTCCGCATCCTGGTTCAGCAAATCCAACAGGTGCATGATGGAAAGCTGCGATGGCGTGATCTTTTTCCCGCTCAGGATCACCGGCCGCGCGAAGTAATAGCCCTGGAAGTATTCGAAGCCCAGGTCCATGCATTCGCGGAACTCCTCGACCGTTTCCACTTTTTCGGCGAGCAGCTTCTGGTTCGGATTGCGCAAGTTGCGCGCCAAAGCAGGCAGGTCGCCGCGCTCGATCTGCTTGATGTCGACCTTGATCACGTCCATCAAGGGGCGCAAGGCCTCCACCGCCTCGCTCTCTCCCGCCACATCGTCCAGGGCGAACTTATAACCGGCCTCCTTCAGCTCCTGCACCCGCTTCAGCACGTCAGGCGTCGGCTCCACCGACTCCAGTACCTCGAGGATGACCTTATCGTTCGGCAGGAAATGAATGAAATCGCTCATTAGCCCCGTCGTGTCGACGTTGACGAAGGCAAGCTGGTCGCCAACGACCTGCTCCATGCCCAGCTCGGAAGCATGGGCAATCACGGAAGCAGTCGCATGGGTACCGTCGGTCACCCGTGCTTCGTGGACTTCAGCATTTCGATAGAGCAGCTCGTAGGCCACGAGCCGCTGGCTGCGGTTGAGGATGGGTTGCCGTGCCAGGAAGAACTGGTTGGCATACGGCATTGGGATTGGCACTTCACTTTCAACCACGGCTGTCATGGGTTTCCCCATTGCTAAAACTCATGGTTACAAGACTATACCCATTAGTGCAGTCTTGGCAACATTTTTATGCAGTGCGCGGCGCACCTTTTTTGGCTGTGGCCGCTTCACCACTCTCCAGCGTGAACTGGGCACCCGCATCGCGGCCCAACACCTGGACCAGGTAAGGCATCACCTGGCGCAGCATCGGCTCCAGCGTGTACGGCGGATTCAGCAGGAACATGCCGCTGGTATGCAGCGCAATACCATCCGGGGTCGGCGTGCTGATGCACAAAGTCACGTTCAGCCAGCTCTTGGCCGGCAAGTGCTTCAGGCGCTCGGCGAAGTTGCGCGCCTCGATGCGCTGCAGCACCGGGTACCAGACAGCATAGGTGCCTGTCGGGAAGCGCTTCAGCGCGTCGTTCAGCATGTCCGTGACCTTCTTGTAGTCCTGCTTGTCCTCGTACGGCGGGTCGCACAGCACAATGCCGCGGCGCGATGGCGGCGGCAGCAACGCCTTCACGCCGAGGAAGCCGTCCGCCTTGTTGACGATCACGCGCTTGCCGCGCGCAGACGGGCGGCGGCCATTGGCGGCCTGGTGCTGCTCCAGCTTCTGGAAATTATCGGCCAGGATCTTGGCGTCCGACGGGTGCAGCTCGAACAGGCGGATGCGGTCTTCTTCGCGCGCCACGATTTCGGCGCAGTATGGCGAGCCAGGATAGAAGCGCAGCTTGCCGCTCGGGTTCAGGTCCTTGATCAGCTTGACGAACTCCGCCAGGGGTTCCGGCAGGTCGTCACGGTCCCACAGCGGGCCGATGCCGGTTTCGAATTCAGCGGTCTTGGTGGCTTGGGCGCTGTCCAGCGAATAGACGCCGGCGCCGGCGTGGGTGTCGATATAGGTGTACGGGACGTCCTTCTGGTTCAGGTATTCGAGGACCTGGACCAGGACAAAGTGCTTGAGGACGTCGGCGTGATTGCCGGCATGGAACGCGTGGCGGTAACTGAACATAAAAAAGGGAAGCGGGAAAATAAGATTTGCCCGCATTATCTCATGCGCATCATCGCCTGCGATACACTGGCCCGATGATCACCCTTCTGTCCGCGAACAGCACCGACATTCCAGCCCTTTGGGAGCTGCGCACGCGCGCACTGCGCGAACAATGCGCCACTCATTATGCCCCCGACATTTTGCGTACCTGGGCGGCTGCTCCTGCTCCCGCCACATACCCCGCGTTGCTCGCGCGCGGCGGCGGGCTGAAGGCGCACGTCAACGGCGTACTGGCCGGTTACGCTATCCTCGATACCGAACGCAGCGAGGTGCACGCGGTCTTTGTTGACCCGCAGTTTGCCGGCCAGGGCATCGGCAAGACCCTCCTCCGCGCGCTGGAAAAAATGGCCGAACAGCCGTCGGCGCTGCACCTCCATGCATCACTGAACGCAGTGCCCTTCTACGAAGCGGCAGGCTACCGTGCGATGAAAAGCACGCAGTACCAGCATCCCTCAGGTATTTTGCTGGACTGCGTGTTCATGACTCGCGCTTAAGCGACCTTTTTCTTTTCGTCGAAGAACTGCTCGTCTTCGGTCGAGCCATGCAGCGCGGTGGTCGAACTCTGGCCTTGCTGGATAGCCTGGGTCACGGCATCAAAGTAGCCGGTGCCAACTTCGCGCTGGTGCTTGACCGCAGTGAAGCCCTTCGCCGCGGCCGCAAATTCAGCCTCCTGCAGTTCCACGAAGGCCGACATCTGGCGGCGCGCGTAGCCGTGAGCAAGGTTGAACATGCCGTAATTCAGCGAATGGAAGCCCGCCAGCGTGATGAACTGGAATTTATAGCCCATCGCACCCAACTCCTTCTGGAACTTGGCGATCGTTGCATCGTCCAGGTTTTTTTTCCAGTTGAACGAAGGCGAGCAGTTGTAGGCCAGCATCTTGCCCGGGAACCTCGCATGCACGGCTTCGGCAAAGGCCTTGGCGAAAGCCAGGTCCGGCTTGCCGGTTTCGCACCACACCAGGTCAGCGTAAGGAGCATAAGCCAGCGCGCGCGAAATAGACTGCTCCAGGCCATTGCGGACTTTGTAGAAGCCTTCCACCGTGCGCTCGCCGGTGCAGAAAGGCTTGTCGTTGTCGTCGATGTCGGAGGTCAGCAGGTCGGCAGCCTCTGCGTCGGTACGCGCAATCACCAGGGTGGAAGTGCCCATGACGTCTGCCGCCAGGCGTGCCGCGGTCAGCTTCTCGACTGCCTCGCGGGTAGGCACCAGCACTTTGCCACCCATGTGGCCGCACTTCTTCACCGAGGCGAGCTGGTCTTCGAAGTGCACGCCGGAAGCGCCGGCCTCGATCATGGACTTCATCAGTTCGAAGGCATTCAGCACGCCGCCGAAACCAGCTTCCGCATCGGCCACGATAGGCGCGAAGAAGTCGATATCATCCTTACCCTCGGACCACTGGATCTGGTCGGCGCGCTGGAAAGTGTTGTTGATGCGGCGAACAACCATCGGCACCGAATTGGCTGGATACAGCGACTGGTCCGGATACATCTCGCCTGCGAGGTTGGCATCGCCGGCCACCTGCCAGCCGGACAGGTAGATCGCTTTCAAACCCGCCTTCACCTGCTGCATGGCCTGGTTGCCGGTCAGCGCGCCCAAGGCGTTGACGAAGGGCTCGTTGTTCACCAGGTCCCACAGCTTCTCCGCGCCGCGCTTGGCCAGCGTGTGCTCGACGACCAGGGAGCCGCGCAGGCGCACCACATCTTCCGCGGTATACGTGCGGGTGACGCCCTTCCAGCGTGGGTTGGACTCCCAGTCGTGCTGCAGGGCTGCGATTTGTTCGGCGCGAGTTGCCATGATGATCTCCTACGAAAGCGTTAGAAAACGAAAACCGTTAGAGATATCTTAGGCGCGATTGTTCAGTGCAACAATTGTCTTATATAAGACATATGAGCACTATTTATTCGCTATAAATCATGCGCTTAGTGTCAATATTCCATGATACGGAACGACATTTCTCCTTTTGAGAGAAACAAGGATTATTGAATTTGTGCACTTTCCATCGCATGAAACGGCGTTTTCACATCGTGAAAAATCAGCCAAGCTTTTGCCGGGCCGCCAGAACGCCATCCACGTCCGCGTAGATCCAGTCGCCCGGGCGAACCGCGACGCCAGCAATCTGCACGTTCACGTCGCGCTTGCCCACCCCATCACGCGCACTGCGCTGAGGGTGCGTTGCCAGCGCCATGATGCCAACGTCGCACTGCGCCAATTCCGCACTATCGCGCACGCAGCCATCAACAATTACGCCAGCCCATCCATTATTTTGCGCCAGCAAGCCAAGCTGGCCGCCGACCAGTGCCCGGCGCAAGCTGCCGCCGCCATCGACAACCAGCACCCTGCCCTCGCCCTGGGTTTCAAGGGTTGCACGCACCAGCGCATTATCCTCATGCACCTTCAGCGTCGCCGCAGGCCCGGCAAATTGGTTCCGCTTGCCAAAATGGCGGAACAGCGGAGGCAGCACTTGCAGGCTGCCGTCGTCCAGCATTCCGGGATTGTCATCGCAAAGGTCTGTCGTGGCAAAGCTCATGGCATCACTCTCGGTTAGGGAAGATTGCCCGACTATATCAGGCGGCGGCGCTGGCTGTGGCGCGGGTGTGGCTGCCGACGCCGGTGGCAGTCGCGATTGCCAGCAGCAGGAAGAAGGCGATGCCGGCGAAAACATACTGCGGTTTGCCAGCGTCCATCATGAGCCCAAACAGCAGCGGGCCTACCGCCAGCCCGCTATCCAGGCCGGAATACACCACGCCATACACGCGCCCCGTGGCGTTCTTCGGCGCGGCGGCACGGATCATCAGGTCGCGCGACGGGCCGGCGATGCCGGAGAAGAAGCCGATCAACGCCATCAGCACCAACGCCCCCCATCCCGGAACCACAGACAGCCCCAGCACCAGCGCCAGCACGGCAGCCAACGCAAATGCGGCGGCGATCGTGCGGTCATGGTTCTTGCACCCGGCCCCAAGGAAGCCACCCAACATCATGCCCAGGGCCGACGCCAGCATGTAGGCCGTGAAGGCGCTCGTTGCCATCGCCAGCGACATGCCGTACAGCTTAACCAGTCCGGTCGATGCAAAACTCTGGATGCCACCCAGCGCCAGCGCCGTCAGGAAGAAGAAAGCAAAGCACATCCACACCGAGGGCAGGCGCAGGAATTCAAACGAACCGCCCTGCTGCGCGCCGGCGGCATGGTGAACGATAGGATCGGGGCGCAGCGCCTCGCGGTTCCACCAGAGGATCGCCAGCACAATCGCTGGCAGCGCGGCGGCGGACAGCAAAGCCGTACGCCAGTCGTTGGCAGCCGCAACACCAGTCAGGAATACCGGCGCCGCAGCCCAGCCAATGCTTCCGCTAAGGCCATGAACGGAGAAGCCATGCGCCACGCGGTCGCGCGATACGCGCTGGTTGAGAATCGTGTAGTCGGCCGGGTGGAAGATGCTGTTGCCCATGCCGGCCATCAGCGCGCCCACCATCAGGCCGGCATAATTCTGCGCATTCGACAGTACCAGCGCCGACACGCCCAGCATCGCCATGCCGGAAAACAGCACGCGGCGCGCGCCGACACGGTCAACGACGAAGCCCGCCAGGGCCTGGCCAATGCCGGAGACGACGAAGAATGCCGTCATCAGCAACGCCAGCTCGGAATAGCTCAGGCCGAACGCCGTCTTCAACCAGGGGAAGAGCGCGGCCAGGATCAGGTGGTAGAAGTGTGAGACACCGTGCGCCAGCCCGACCAGGCCGATCACGCGGGCGTCAGTGCGTAAGGTTTGGTTTTCCATTGCCTGCTTCATTCGTATAAATAATGGCAACAGTATAGAAAACCTCCGGGCGTCTGTTTTGAGCTAGGATGTCATCATTTATCGCAAAACTGCCATCCCATGCCAGTCCAGATCGTCACCCACACCGGCCCGCATGAAAGCCGCCGCGAGCCTACCGCTGTGCAGCCGGTCACCATGATTGCGCGCGACCTGGTCAGCGAGCGTTCGCTGCAGGCGCATACCCACGATTGCGCCCAATTGACTCTGGCGCTGGAGGGCGTGATCCGCGTGAACGCGATGGACAGCAGCTGGATCGTCCCGCCGCAGCGCGCGATCTGGACCGCGGCCAACGTCGAACACTCGCTGAGCGTGATCGAGTCGGCCCGCCTGCGCCCGGTCTACGTCGTATCGTCTTTCGACCCCTTCCCCGGCGAACCTTGCAAGGTGTTGGAAGTTTCGCCGCTGCTGCGCGAACTGGTCATGGCGCTGGAGCTGGAAGACCCGGAGGTGCCGACCCATCGCTCCCAATTGCTCTGCAACCTGATTCTCGATGAACTGCCGCACCTGGCGACGCGCCCGATCCGCGTCCCCATGCCGCGCGACAAGCGCCTGAAAAGCCTGTGCGATGCCCTGCTCGCCGATCCGGGCGCCACGCAAACGCTGGAAGAATGGGCAAGCAAGGCCGGCGCCTCTGAACGCACGCTGGCGCGCCTGTTTGAAAAAGAACTGGGGATGAGCTTTGGCCAATGGCGCCAGCAGGCCCGCCTGGCGCATGCGGCGCCGATGATTTCCAGCGGCATGCCTTTGTCGCAAGTGGCCGATGCCCTCGGTTACTCCAGCCAGTCAGCCTTTACGGCCATGTTCCGCAAGACCTTCGGCTGCCCGCCTACCGAGTTCTTCAACACCCGCGGCTGATCTCGATCAATACCCCACCAAGCCTTTGGGATAGGCTTGGCTGACCATGCGCAAACCGCGTTTAAATGCCGAGGCTCGGCATATCGCCATGTCCACGCTGAAGAAGCTGGAATCAGGTGCACTTTACAGCTCGCTATTTACCGCGTTCGGTGCTTCAAGCCGGACAGTTGCAGTCATCATGTTCTGTGCATTCCTCGGCTGCCGCCTCCTAAGATTTCTGATTGCGAGCATCGTTCCCAAAATGCGCAAGTGATTGCAGTGCTTGCCAGCTAATTGAATCACCGCATAAACTCAGTTCAGCATGGAGGCAAAAATGAAGTTCCTGGATTATGCGATTTGGGCATGGCTCATCTTCTACTGCTCTTACGCAGCCGTCGAGCTCAGTAAGATCTCATGGATGCTTTTCGAGGCGCGACATGAACTGTTTGATCTGGATCGTCCCATCTGGGCGCAGCTTGTCGAGGCGGGCAGACGTGTGAAAGAAGAAGATGGATACATTTTCATTCCGTTTATCTTTTAGCCGGCATCTGATTTACATCAAACTCACGTTCGAATGCTTCCCGGCCGCGCTTGCCTCGCGGCTCTCGCGCTGCATACACTCAATCCGGAGGCGCGGCCTGGTGGCGCCGCATTGTTTCGGCGTCGAGCAGTTCCCGCAGCTTCACGAATAAAGGTGCCGTGGCAGTGTGCTTGCGGCCATACCCCAGGTTGAAGGCGTAGTCGAAATCGGGCGGATTGTCGCCCTGGTTGTGCTGGAGGATCGTCTCCAGCTTGTCGAAGGCTTTGACGGCCTGGGCTTCCGGCGTGGCGGCGGCTTCGTACTCGTCCCACAGGGCGATGATCTCCGCGCGCAATGGCGGGTCGAGGTCGCGCGTCAGGGCCTGCAAGTCTTCGCGCTCCTGCGCTGACTTGCCGGGATGGGCATGCTGGTGGATGGCGGGAATGTCGCCATGGATCGCTTCGCCGAGGTCGTGCACGATGCACAGTTTCAGCACGCGGGCGAGATCCAGGCCAGGCAGCGCGTCGGCGAACACCAGCGCCATCAGCGCCAGCCGCCAGCTATGCTCGGCGGTACTTTCGGGCCGTCCGGTCGAGGTGAATCCACTGCGCAGGACGCTCTTCAGCCGCTCCGCTTCGCGCAGGAATTCCAGCCGGCCCGCCAACGTTGACTCATTCATGCAGTGCTCCTATCCAGAGGCACGAGTTTACGCAATTTGGAGGTTGTATGTCATCAGGTTTCCAATGGCCCTCGAAATGGTGGCAGTGGCTGCTGGTCTATCCGGGATTGGCAGTGGCCCTGATCCCCATCGTCACTGAGTTCCTCAAGTCCAGCGACGGCGACAAACAGGTCGCGCTCTGGACCAAGAATATCAGCTGTATTGAAGCGCCGTTCGCCGGCGTCCTGAACGAATTTAATGTGCAGACTTCCGCCACGATCTGCAAATCCGGCGATGTCCTGGTGCGGTTCATCGGCCCCGGCGACAAGCGCGCCTACCGCTGGGTGGCGGTGGAGCTGTTCGGACTGCGCGGCGCAGGCACATTCAGCTTGATCAGCAATGCAATGGCGCAGGCGCCCGCAGCGCACCAGCGCGAAGAGACCGTCTGCCAGTGGACCCTGCCTGACGGCTGGGTCATTCGCAGGGTGAAAATTGATGGGAGCTGTTTCGAAGAACGGATCTGGGCCGCTACGGGTGAAGTCAGGCGCCGGCAGCAAGTTGACTGCCGGGCGCCTTGCCGGTGAGCTTAGGCCTTGCGGAAGGCCAGCTCGTTGCCCTCGGCTTCGATGCGGATCGTGTCTTTCGGGTCAAAGCGGCCTTCCAGGATCAGCTTCGACAGCGGATTTTCGATCTGCTGCTGCACCGCGCGCTTCAACGGACGTGCGCCGTACACCGGGTCGTAACCTGCCTCGGCGATTTTCTGCAGCGCCGCGTCGGTGACTTCCATGCCCATTTCCATGCGCTTCAGGCGCTGCTCCAGGATCTGCAGCTGGATGCGGGCAATCGAACCGATATGCTTGTCGTCCAGGCCGTGGAACACCACGATCTCGTCGATCCGGTTGATGAACTCCGGACGGAAGTGCCCACGCACTTCGGCCATCACCGCCAGCTTCACCACTGCCGGGTCGGATTCGTCCAGCGACTGGATCTTTTGCGAACCCAGGTTGGAGGTCATGATCACCACCGTGTTCTTGAAGTCCACGGTGCGGCCCTGCCCGTCCGTCATGCGGCCATCGTCCAGCACTTGCAGCAGCACGTTGAACACGTCCGGGTGCGCTTTCTCGATCTCGTCCAGCAGGATCACGCTGTACGGCTTGCGGCGCACGGCTTCCGTCAGGTAGCCGCCTTCGTCGTAGCCCACGTAGCCAGGAGGCGCGCCGATCAGGCGGGCGACCGAGTGCTTCTCCATGAATTCACTCATGTCGATGCGAATCAGCGACTCTTCCGAATCGAACAGGAAGTTCGCCAGTGCCTTGGTCAGTTCCGTCTTGCCGACACCGGTCGGGCCGAGGAACATGAAGGAGCCGTACGGACGGTTCGGGTCCGACAGGCCGGCACGCGAACGGCGGATAGCGTCGGCCACGGCGTTGATCGCTTCGTCCTGCCCCACCACGCGCTCGTGCAGCTTCTCTTCGATGTGCAGCAGCTTGTCGCGCTCGCCCTGCATCATGCGCGAAACAGGAATGCCGGTCGCGCGCGACACCACTTCGGCGATTTCTTCGGCGCCGACCTGGGTGCGCAGCAGCTTCGGCTTGTCGCCTGCCTGCTCGGCAGCGCCGGCGGCTTCGGCATGCTTCAGTTGCGCTTCAAGCTCAGGCAGCTTGCCGTACTGGAGTTCGGACACGCGCTGCCAGTTGGAAGCACGGGTCGCCTCTTCCATCTGCTGCTTGATGCGCTCGATTTCTTCCTTGATGTGGGTGGTGCCCTGCACATTGGCTTTCTCGGCCTTCAGCACTTCCTCGTAATCGTTGTACTCGCGCTGCAGCTTGGCGATTTCATCGTCCAGCAGTTGCAGGCGGGCGCGCGAGGCTTCGTCCTTCTCGCGCTTGACGGCTTCCTTCTCGATCTTGAGCTGGATCAGGCGGCGTTCCAGCTTGTCCATCACCTCCGGCTTGGAGTCGATCTCGATCTTGATCTTGGACGCGGCTTCGTCGATCAGGTCGATCGCCTTGTCAGGCAGGAAGCGGTCGGTGATGTAGCGGTGCGACAGCTCCGCCGCAGCGATGATCGCAGGGTCGGTAATCTCCACCTTGTGGTGCAGTTCGTACTTGTCCTGCAGGCCGCGCAGGATGGCGATGGTCGCCTCCACGCTTGGCTCGTCGACCAGGATCTTCTGGAAGCGGCGCTCCAGCGCGGCATCCTTTTCGATGTACTTGCGGTATTCGTCCAGCGTGGTCGCGCCCAGGCAATGCAGCTCGCCGCGCGCCAGCGCAGGCTTCAGCATATTGCCGGCGTCCATGGCGCCTTCGGCTTTGCCGGCGCCGACCATGGTGTGCAGCTCGTCGATGAAGACGATGGTCTGCCCTTCATCCTGCGCCAGCTCTTTCAGTACCGACTTCAGGCGTTCCTCGAATTCGCCGCGGTATTTGGCGCCCGCCAGCAAGGCCGCCATGTCGAGCGACAGCACGCGCTTGCCGCGCAGCGAGTCCGGCACTTCATTGTTGACGATGCGCTGCGCCAGGCCTTCCACGATGGCGGTCTTGCCGACACCTGGTTCGCCGATCAGCACGGGATTGTTCTTGGTACGGCGCTGCAGCACCTGGATGGCGCGGCGGATCTCGTCGTCGCGGCCGATCACCGGGTCCAGCTTGCCCATGCGGGCGCGCTCGGTCAGGTCGAGGGTGTATTTCTTGAGGGCTTCGCGCTGGCCTTCCGCCTCCTGGGAATCGACCTTGGCGCCGCCGCGCACGGCGTCGATGGCGGTTTCCAGCGCCTTGCGCTGCAAGCCATTCTCGCGTGCCAGCTTGCCGGCGTCGCCCTTGTCCTCGGCAATCGCCAGCAATACCATTTCGCTCGAGACGAACTGGTCGCCACGCTTCTGGGTTTCGCGGTCGGCCTGGTTCAGCATATTGACGAATTCACGGCTGACCGTGACGTCGCCGCCGGAAACCTTCGGCATGCGCTCCAGCGCATGCTTCAGCGCTTGTGCCAGCCCGCCAACATTGACGCCGGCGCGCTGCAGCAGCGAGCGCGCCCCGCCGTCTTCCTGGTTCAACAGGGCCAGCAGCAGGTGCGCCGGTTCAATGTATTGGTTATCGTTGCCGACGGCCAGGCTTTGGGCATCGGCGAGGGCTTCTTGCAGTTTTGTTGTGAGTTTGTCTTGGCGCATTTCAAACGCTCCTGATGAATTGTCAAGGACAACATGAGGATGCGTTGTTACATTTCAAGACCACTTCTTTAACGCATCGTTGTCGCTCGTACGGGCGTCTACCCAGCGCGCGCCCTCGGGCGTCTGTTCCTTCTTCCAGAAAGGCGCCTCGGTTTTCAAATAATCAATAATGAATTCGCAAGCCGAGAATGCCTCGCCCCGGTGCGGGGACGTCACCGCCACGAGCACGATCTGGTCCATGGGCTGGAGCGGCCCGACGCGGTGGATGACCAGCGCGCCATAGATCGGCCAGCGGGCCTTGGCCTGGTCGATGATGGCCTGGATCGACTGCTCGGTCATGCCCGGGTAATGCTCCAGCTCCATTTCGGCGACGGCGGCGCCCTCGTTCAGGTCGCGTACCGTGCCAACGAAGGTGACTATACCGCCTACTTTGGCGTTCCCGGCGCGCAGTTGCGCCACTTCTTGCGACAGGTCGAAGTCTTCCGCCTGGATGCGTACTTCAGTCATTTCCCCTCCGCGCCAATCTTGCGGAACAACTGCTCGATGCGGCTGGCAGTGCGTGCGTCCACCAGTGCGGGCATGGCACACAGGGCAAGGAACTGGGCGGCGTGGCTGGCCGGCTTCTGGCCGGACTTGAGGGAGGACTGCAACACTTCTACCTGCATTTTCAATCGGTCTTTCGCAAATTCGGCGCCGCTGTCGATGCCGGCCACGATTTCCAGGCGCAGCACTTCGGACAGCAGGCGTTCACGGTTGGTTTCCAGTTGGCCGGCGTAGGCGGAACGCGCGGCGGCGCCCTCCCCGGCTGCTTTCAGGGCAGCGTCGAAGCGCGTGCGCAGGGTGCGCTCCTGCTCGGCCGGCAAGGCTGCCGGGGCTTGCCAGCGGCTGTTCCAGTCGGCGCTATCGATATCGCCTGCTTCGGCCAGCGCACTTTCCAGGGCTTGCACCAGGCGCAGCTTTTCGCGCAGGGCGTTGGCTTGCGCCGCCCCGGCACGCTTGCGGATCGCATCGGCTTGCGATTGCAGGGTACCGACGGCGGCGCGGTAGCGCTGGTCGATTTTCTGTTCGCTGGCGCGCGGCACCACGCCGGAGGCATGCCATGCGGTGGCGGCATCTTTCAGGGCCTTGCCGATGGCGGCCAGCACGGCCTTGTCGTCGCCTTCAAAGCTGGCCGACTCCAGGCCGGCGCAAATCGCTTCGCGTGCATGCAGGTGGGCTTTGCGCTCATGATCGGCTGCATGGGCGTGCTCCTTGCGCCTGGCGAAAATCTGGTCGCAGGCAGCGCGGAATTTCTGCCACAGCGCCTGTTCGGTCTTGCGCTCCAGCGGCAAGGCACGGGCGTGGCCCTGCCAGGATTCCTGCAGGCGACGCAGGGTGTCGATGGTGTGGCGGTCCAGCGGATTCAGCTTGCCGACTTCCTCGATCAATTGCTCGCGGCGCGCCACTTCGATCTTGCGCTGCGAGTCGAGGGGCGCCATCAGGGCATCCATCGCCTTGCTGAAGGCTGCGTCCAGGCGCTTCTTGTCCTTGCGGTCGATGGTGCCGAGGCGGCTCCAGGCCTGGCGCAGCCGCTGCGTCGACGACGCCAGAGTGCGCCAGTCATGGGTGTGCGGCAGGTTGCCCGAGGCGGATTCTTCACGGTCGACCTGTGCCCCGCCGGCCGCTTCCAGTTGCGCCATGTCTTGGGCGATCAGGGCATTCGCCTCATCGACCAGTTGTTGCGCTTTTGCCGCATTGGCGTGGCGTTCGTCGGCGAGATGCTTGAAATGGGCGGCAGCCGGCGCATAAGCAGCAGTGCAGGCGGCGTCGAATTTTTCCCACAGCGACTTCGGCGCGGCGCCGGATACGCCGTCCAGCGCTTTCCAGCGCTCGCGCATGCTGCCGACTTTCTTGGCCAGTTCGCTCATGCCCAGGCCTTCTGCCGGCAGGCTTTCGACGGCGTGCACCAGTTCTTCCCGCGAGACGTTGCCGCCCCAGCGCGCCCAGTCGCCAAGGCGCTTCAGGTCAGCCCGTACATGGGCCAGGCGCTCCGCCTGGGCTGGCGTCAGGCGTCCGGTTTTGCTGTCTTTGAGCGTTTTGTCATGCTCTGCGGCAATGTGAAGCTGGCCTTGCGCCAGTGCCGCCTCCATTGCCTCGACCAGGTCCATGAAGTGGCGGTTGGCTTCCTGCTCGGCAGGCGACGGCTTGTGTTTTTCCTTCGGCGGGCGCGGCGGCCTGGCGGCAGCCACCTCATGGCCGTCGGCATGCTTGACCGCATCGCCCTGTACCGGCGTCGAAGTTGATACCGGGACCGCAGCGCTGGCCGCGGCCCCTTGCGCGGCATGGTCTGCAGCACCTGCGTTGTCGCCCCCTGCGAGGCTGGGAGCGGCCGCAGGGGCAGGTGTTGCCGGCGGTGCGGGCGGCGTTGCCGGCTGCTGCGCGGCACGCTCGGCCGCCAGCGCGGCATCGAAATCGTTCAGGAGGTGGCGCGGCAGCGAGCCGCGCTCAGGCGAGGTCAGGTGCGACTCATGTTCGCGGGCCAGGCGCTCCAGTTCGGCAGCCTCGGGATGTTTGCGCAAGGCCGCCAGCGCATCGATCATCGCGCGCTGCAGCGAAACCTGCGCTTCGAGGCGCTCGGCCAGCGCATCGCGGACATGGGTAAATTCAGCGGCGGCAGAAGGCGCTGCATCAACCACTTTCCACTGGCGGTCCAGGTCAGCCACCAAGTTTGGCGTAAGCTTCTCATCAGCCAACAAGCGCTGCGCGAGAGCAATGCAGGCCTGCGCCTGCTTCTGCTCGGCCTGCACGTGCCGGATCGCATCCAGCCGGCCTTGCACCAGTTTGGCCACGCGCCGGTCGGAATTGCGCACTGCCTGCTGCACTTTCTCCAGTGCAGCTTGCGAAATCACGTGCTCGGCTGCCGCCAGCCGCACGTCGGCAAATTCACTGTTCAGGATGAGCTCAACCGCAGCAGCCTCATCGCCCGCGAGGTTGCGGGCCAGCTCGGCTTGCGCCGAGCGGCGTTCTGCGGGGCTGCCGAGCGGCGCCTGCGACCCGCCGGCACTCGGCTGGCCGGCAACGCTGGCCTGGCTGGCCTGCTGCTTGAAAAGGAACTCAAACATAGTTGTGCTATGAATGGATCAAAACCACCATCATAGCGCAGCGCCGCCCGGCAGGGGCGGCGAATGCAGGCACGGCGTGTTCAGGCCGTATCCGCAGCGGCGCGATGGGCCGAACGCGTGCGCCGGTGGTAGCGCAGCCTCGGCACAGGAACTGCGGCCTCGTCTTCGCTGCGCAGGGAGGCACGCACCTGCTTGGCATCCGACAAGGTTTTCCTGTCTTTTTCGGCGGAGGCCGGCACGCGGCGCGCTTCCACCACTTGAGCATCATGGGCCAGGAACTTGTTCGCAATATCGAACCACGCTTCGCCACCAATGGTGGAGCGGGCGATCGTGAACAGTTCCTTTTCCTCTTTCTCCAGGCGCTGCAGCAGCACCGTACAGAAAGTCTCGATCGATTCGCAGATTTCCGTCACTTGCTGTTCGCTGTATTCCACCGCCGAATCGAGTTCCGCCTGCAAGCGCCGGATCACCGACAAGGCAGCCTGGTTCAATCGGCTCAATTCATCCAGCAACTGATTGGCTTGTTCCGTCGCATCTTGCAGCGCGGGAATCAGGTACAGCTCGATCTTGCGCCAATGGCAGGCCTGGTACAGGCGCTCCAGGGTTTCGCAAGCATATTCAAGCTGGGAAAGTGTCAGGCGCTGTTGCCGCAACAGCGTCGACTGCACGTATTTTTGAAACGACAGCAGGCTAAGGCGCACGTTAGCCTGTTCAACGGATAGCGCAACTAATGTATATGTGGCCGTTAACATTCTTGCTCCCAAATATCGCTACGCGGAAACGGAAGTACGAGTGTAAATTAGCCCGACAGGTTCGCTTTGACGTACATCAATGTAACGTCACGCGCCCTCCATAATTTAGGAGGTTTTCAAATCTAGCGCAAGGCGAAGATCAACCATACCAGCTTCTCGCGACGCCGTCACTGTTCCGCCAAATCTTCGCATCAGTTGTTGCATTCCGATATTCTCCGACAACGCTTCGCCCGTGATTTCGCGTGTCCCGCGGCTGCGGAAATAGTCAAGCAATTTCTGGAACAGGATATTTCCCAACCCTTTGCCTTTCAGATCGGAACGCACGATGATCGCGAACTCCGCTTTCTGGTTATCCGGGTCGGCCACCGCCCGTACCACCCCCAGCGTTTCTGGCTGGCCATCGGCGCCGGGACGGGTGGCGATGAAGGCCATGGCACGGTCGTAGTCGATCTGGGTCAGGCGCGCAAGCTGGGTCGGCGGCAGTTCCTTCATTGCCGAGAAGAAGCGCAGGCGCACGTCGTCGGGGTCGAGCTGGCTGAAAAATCGCACATGGGCCGGCGCATCTTCCGGACGGATCGGGCGCAGCAGCAGCGGTGCGCCCTGCCACTGGATTTCCTGCTCCAGTTCCTGCGGATAGGGGCGGATTGCCATGCTGCTTTCGGCGCGGCGCGGCCCTAGCGTAGCGCGGACGCCATGCACTTGCAGCACGCCGTTCACCACGGTGACGGGATCGATTTCCAGCGCGGCAATTTCGCCGATGTCGGCCACCAGTTCGGCCACGTGCACCAAGGCGCCGCACAGGATTTCGCGCTCGTCGACCAGGGCGCGGCCGACGCCGGTTCGCCGCAGCATGTCGCGCGCCAGCACGGTGTTCAGGGGCGGCAGGCCGACGGCGCGGTCGTCCACCACGCGGCCTGCGCTGCCGCCCAGGCCCACACTGATGGCGGGGCCGAATACCGGATCGACCTGCATCGCGATGCGCAGCTGCTGTACGTTGCCGCCGGCTGGCTCGCTGGCCAGCGGCAGGCCGTAAGCGGCCAGCACCACAGCCAGGTCGGCCTGCGCCAGTTCGGCCTGGCCGGCGGTGCGCGCGGCTTGCACCAGGTTGCGCGCGGACTGTCGCTCCGGCACCGAATGCGCCGGCACCTGGCCCGGAACTTCAATCAGCAAGGCCTGGTTGCGCGAGTACTGCACGACCTGGCTGTAGGCACGCACGGCTTTTTCCGGCGTGTCGTAGGTCGGCAGGCCGGCATCGGCAAACACTTGCCGTGCGCCGGCCACCGAGGCGCCGCCCAGCCAGCAGGAAAGCACGCTGCGGCCGCTCTGGCGCAGCACTGGCGCCAGGGCCTGTGCCACACCCGTGCTGGCAGCGGCTGACGATGGTGCGTGCACGATCAGCAACGCATCCGCGCCGGGGTCTGCCAGCAAGGCATTGGCCACTGCGACGTGGCGCTCGGCGCTGGCTTCGCCGCCGATGTCGATCGGGTTGGCCAGCAGCAGGCCAGGCGGCAGCTCCTTGCCCAGGCGCTTGCCGGTGTCGGGCGAGAACTGCGCCAGCTTGCCATGCACATATTGCAAGGCATCTGCTGCCAGCTTGCCGGTGCCGCTGCCATTGCTCATGATGGCTAGTCGCGTTCCGCGCGTCTGCCTTGCGCGCGCCACCGTTTCCACGGCGTCGAACAGGTCGGCCGAGGAATACACGCGCAGCATGCCGGCGCGGCGGATCACGGCGTCGTACACCTTGTCGTCGCCGCTGCGGCCGGCTTTCAGCACGACCACCGGCTTGCCGCGTGCGGCCAGGCGGGCGGCCGAGATGAATTTGCGGGCGCAAGTTACCGATTCGATATGCATGATGATGGCGGTCGTGTCATCGTCCGCCGCCAGGTAATCCAGCATGTCGCCCAGGTCGATGTCGCCGCCCTCCATCACCGACACCACGCGCGAGAAGCCGATGCCGTGCAACTGCGCCCAGTCCAGCACTGCCGTCATCACGGTTGCCGATTGGGAAATGAAGGCGGTCTTGCCCGGCTTGGCGCCGGCATGGGCGGCGCTTGCGTTCAGGCCTGCCAGCGGCGCCACCAGGCCGATGCCGCCCGGTCCCAGGATACGCAACAGGTGTGGCCGTGCGGCGCGCATGATCTGCTGGCGCACGGTGTCGCTGACCGGTGTCAGGACGATGGCGCCGCGCGTGCCGCGGGCGCCGAGGTCTGCGATCAGGGCCGGCACCGTATCCGGCGGCGTGCAGATGATGGCCAGGTCCGGTGCGCGCGGCAAAGCCGACAGGCGCGGATAGCAGGGAATGCCGCGCAGTTGCTCGTACTTGGGATTGACCGGCCAGATTGCGCCGGCAAAGCCGCTTTCCGCCATATTGTTCATCACCTGTGTGCCCATGCGGTCGGGCCGCAGCGAGGCGCCGAAGATGGCCACCGAGCCGGGCTCGAACAGGCTGTCCATATTCCTGATGCTCATGGGGGCACTCCCTTACCAGCGTGAATAGTGGTCCTCGGTCACGCCTGCGAGCTGCGTGACCATGCGTTTTGGCCCTTCCGGCTCGCTGCGCACCCAGCCACTGAAGTGGCCCACCGGCTGGATGTAGCGGCTCGCGGCTACCAGCAGGTTGCGGTCCTGGCGGCGTGCACCGTCCGGAGTGAAGAACAGTTCCAGCTGGTCGTCTTCCGTGAAGATGTGCCAACGCTGCATGGGGTCGTGCGGGTCGAATATGAAATGCGCTGGGGCCAGCGGCACTACCTCGCCATCGATCCAGAGCGCGTTTTCGTGGCCGCCGAAATAGCCCGATTGCAGGTTGAAGCCCATTTCGAGGTTATGCCCGGAGGCCCAGCGCCAGGACGTCTCGCGCGCCAGCAAGCCGTTCGAATAGTCGAAGCTGGCCACGCCGCCATCGAGCTTGTATTCGTCGCGGAAGGTGCGAATTTCACCGGTCAAAGGCATGCCGGGCGATTTCTGCGTGCCGTGCAGCGCCCCGCCCTGCACCGGGCCCGTAGCCAGCAGCAGCGGTGCGATCGGCGGGCCGAATTCGGCATCGATCTCCATATAGGGGCAGCGCAGGGTCAGCTGATACCTTCCGCCGTCCAGCGGTTCGATGCTGATCTGCGTGCTGCGCGTGCGGAACCAGCTTGCGGCGCCTGCGTGCTCGCCGACGCCGACCGACATGCGCCCTGGCAGGCCGTCCTGCGAGAAATTGGCCATCATGTCGCTGTCGCTGCGGTCGAAGGCGTAGGCGAAACAGGTGCTGGTCCAGCCCAGGTCGACGATGGCAACGGCCGCCATCACCTGCTCGGAAACCAGCGCGACATAGTGCCATTTCTTGTGATGGAAGCGGCGCCACAGGCTGCTGCGTGCATGTTCGCCAGCCAGCAAATGCCAGTCGAACGATTGCGCCGCGCCGGAAAAACGGCCAAGCAGCGGCTTGCCGTCGGCGCCGACCACGCGTTGCGGTGCGGGAGCGAGCTTCATTGTTCGACTCCCTGCGCGTCCAGTTCCGCCTGCAGCGCGGCGGCGAATTCGGGCGCTTCGCTGGCCTGCACCTGCACATTCGGGCAGCCGTGCCAGTTGGCCAGGCGCTGCACCGCGCTCGCGACATCGCGCACGAAGCGGTCGGTTACGCGGGCTCCCGGCTCCAGCGCCAGGTTCTTCAGCTCGAAGATGCCCCCGCGGCGGTGCGCCTTGGCGTCGATGCGCCCCACCAGTGCGCCGCGGCGCAGGATCGGCAGCGTGAAGTAGCCATAGCGGCGCTTTTCGGCCGGGGTGTAGCATTCCAGCCTGTAGTCGAAGCCGAACAGGTCCACCGCGCGGCGGCGGTCCCACACCACCGGGTCGAACGGCGACAGGATGGTGGTCAAGGTCGGCGACAGGGCGCCGTCGGCCGCAGCTTGCGCCAGGTCCGCCAGTTCGTGGTGGATATAGACGGTGTCTTTCCAGCCATCGACGCGTGCGCGCAGCAGCAAGCCCTCGTCGGCCAGCGCTTCCAGGTCCGGGCGCGGAGGCTTGGTACGGTAGTAGTCAGGCACCCAGGAACTGCGTGCCAGGCCAAGGGCGCGAACGGATTTCAAGGCCAGTTCGCGCCGGGTTTCATCCATATCGGGCATCTGGCTGTCGTCCCAGCCGGGCAGCACGCGTTCGGCCAGGTCGTACACGCGCTGGAAATTATGGCGGCGCGCAATCATCAATTCGCCGGCGGTGAACAGCACTTCCAGCGAGCGCTTTTCAGGCTTCCACTCCCACCAGCCACCACCCTTGCCGTCGGTACGTTCGAAATCGGCGGAACGCACGGGCCCATTGCTGCGGATATGCTGCAGCACGCGATCCACGTCGGCGCGCCGCTCCTTCATCCACTGCACCGAATACTTCCAGCCCATCGCACTCGGGTCGACCATGCGATGGCGCAGCAGGCGGTAATCCTCGATCGGCACGAAGCAGGCTTCATGCGCCCAATATTCGAACAGCGCTCCTTCGGCCAAGTGCTCTTCCAGCCATGGCTGGGGATAGTCGCCCAGGCGGCTCCACAACACCAGGTAGGGACTGCGCGCCACCACGTGGATGGTGTCGATCTGCAGCACGCCCATGCTGCGGATCGCCTCCAGCACGTCGGCCTTTTGCGCCTTGCGCCGGCGCGGCTGCAGCAAGCCCTGCGCCGCCAGGTGCAAGGCACGTGCCGCGGCGAGGGAGAAATTCAGTTCGGTCAAGACTCGATTCCTGTAGGGGGTGAACGCCTATTCTAATAGTGAATTGACAGTATTTCTTGGCAATTTATGAATGATGGTGGCTGCAAGGCAGCATTGTTCGGTTTTTTTGTGCCCACTGCCGGGGTTTGAGTGCAAAATAAGCCTGTGCCAACCTCCACCGCCAGTCAGATTTTCCGCAAGCTGTATCGCATGATACTGCTGCCCTCTTTCACGCTGGTTTTGCTGGTTGTGATGTGGGCGGACGTTTTCTACCAGCTCAAACAGGACGCCGAAAGCGCGCACTACGACGCCGTCCAGCACAGCCACTCGCTGGCGCGTACGCTGGCCGAGCATTCCGGCCATTTGCTGCGCCAGGCGGACCACGCCACCCAGCTGTTCAAGCTCAAATTCGAAGAAACCAACGGCGCCCTGCGCCTGCCTGAATTCAGCAAACGCGGTGGCCTGCTCGACTCCGTCATGCCGGCCCGCCTTGAACTGCCGATCGCCCTGATCGACGCCAATGGCAAGCTGGTGGAGAGCATGCATGGCGCCTTCCCCGCCAATTCCGCCAACCTGGGATTCTTCAAGACCCTGTCCACCACCGCCGGTGATGCGGCCCTGGTCACCAATCCGATGGTGGAACCGATCACCAGGAAGTGGCAGATCCAGATTGCACGCCGGCTGGACGACAAGGCCGGCAAGTTCGCGGGCGTCATCGTGCTGATGATCGACCCAGCCTACTTCGTCGAGGATTATGACCGACTGCATGTGGATGAAGGTGGCCTGGTCATGCTGATCAGCCGCGACACCGCCCTGGCCACCGGGCGCGTCGACGAAAAGCTCTTCATCACCGACACCATCGACTACGTGGCGCCGGCCGACCCGGTCAACCTGCCGGAAGAACTGCTGCTCAAGACACCGATCGACAGTACGCAGCGCATCTACGGTTTCCGCGACATGCCGCGCTATTCGCTCACTGCCGTGGTGGGCGACGCCAAGGAACACGCGCTGGCCAAATACTATAGCCAGCGGCGCCTGTACTTTGGCGTCACCGCCATCGTTTCGGTGGTGGTGCTGGTATTCAGCTTCCTGTTGACGCGCCAGGCGCAGCGCCTGCGCGAAAGCACGCGCGAAGCGACTTATGCACGCGAAAAGCTGCATGCGGCTGTCGACGCCAGCCTCGATGCCCTGTTCCTGATAAAAGCCTGCCGTGGCGCAGGCAACGGCAGCGAGATCAATGACTTCATCCTGGTGGACGTGAACGAGCGCGGCGCGCGCGTCCTCGGCTATCCGGCCGACGAAGCACTGGGCAAGCGCATGGGCGACATGCTGCCGCATTGGCATAGCGAAGGCCTGTTCAACAAATGCCTGGGCGTGATGCGGACCGGCGAACCGCTGGAAGAAGAATTCGAATCGACGGTTTTCGGCGAACAGCTCTGGCTGCGGCACCAGATCGTCGCCATCGAAGACGGTGTCGCCGTCACGGCGCGCAATATCACCGAGCGCAAACGTTCTGAAATGGCGGTGCGCCAGAACCAGGCGGAGCTTCAGGCCGTCAACGATGCCTCGCCGCTTGGCCTGGTGCGCGCCGACAAGGACGGCCAGTGCACCTACGTCAACCGGACCTTCGAAGCAATTACCGGCATGCCGCGCGATGCGGCGCTGGGCGATGGCTGGTTCAACGCCGTGCATCCGAACGACCGCGAAATGCTGCGCGCATCGCTGCGCCACCTGAACACCACCCAGCAGGCATTCCAGGAAACGCTGCGCTGCGTACACCCGGACGGCAAGATCGTCTGGACCTCGATCAAGGTGGCGCCAATTGTCGTCGACGATGCGATTGCCGGCTATGTCGGGACGCTGGACGACATCACGCTGGTGCGCAAGTCGGTCATGGCCCTGCGCGAAAGCGAAGCGCGCCTGCGCACCATCGCCGATACGCTGCCGGCCATGATCGCCTACGTCGACTTCGAGGAAATCTACCGCTTCCACAACCTGGCTTATGAGCGCGAGTTCAGCAGGACGGGCCTGCAAGTGACCGGGCGCACGGTGCAGGAGACCGTGGGCGAAAAACGCTACGCCCTGCTCCAGCCTTATATTGCACGCGTGCTGCGCGGCGAAACCCTGACCTTCGAGGAAGAGGACGACAGCGGCGAATACCTGCGCACTTTCGACGTGGTCTATATCCCACAGCTGGACGAAGACGGCATCACGGTCATCGGCTTCCACGTCATGCGGCAGGATGTGACGGCGCAAAAGCGCGAGAAACAGCGCTTGCTGAAGCTGTCGCAGGTCGATGCACTGACCGGGCTGACCAACCGCGCCGGCTTCCTGCAAAAGCTGAACGAAACCATGGTGGCCTGCCGCGAAGGCGGGGGCCTGATGGCCGTGATGTACCTGGATATCGATCGCTTCAAGCCGGTCAATGACACTTACGGCCACGCTGTCGGGGATGCGCTGCTCAAGGCATTTTCGGCGCGGCTGTCCAATACCGTGCGCGCCAGCGACACCGTGGCGCGCCTCGGCGGTGACGAATTCACCATCATCATGGACCACATTTCGAGGATCGAGGATGCGGCCGTCACCGCCTCCAAGATCGTGCACGCCATGCAGCAGCCGTTCGAACTGGATGGCATCATGGCCAACGTCTCCACCAGCATCGGCCTGACCTATTACCGCGATGAAGATGTCAGCCCCGCCGAATTGCTGAAACGGGCCGATTTGCTGCTGTATGAGGCCAAACAGGCAGGCCGCAATACCTTCCGCAGCGGCGTGCCGCTGCCGGAAATGCGCTCTCCGAACGCAGCCTGACCGGGATCAAGACATCAGGCTGCCGTTTGCGCTATATTTGCGCTTCCCACGCCCAGCTTTACATTTCATGCGCCTGCTGCACACTTCCGATTGGCATCTTGGCCAGTCACTGCATAATTTTGATCGCCACTACGAGCACCAGCGCTTCCTCGACTGGCTGCTGGATACCATTGTGTCCGAACAGGCCGACGCCCTGCTGGTAGCCGGCGACATTTTCGACAACGCCAATCCATCCGCAGCTTCGCAGCGCCAGCTCTATACTTTCCTGCAGCAGGCCCGCGCCCGCGCACCGCAGCTGGATATCGTCGTCATTGCAGGCAACCATGATTCGCCCGGCCGGCTTGAAGCGCCGGGGCCCTTGCTGGAAGTGCATGGCACCACCGTAATCGGCTACCCGCACCGCGACGCGGACGGCAATATCGTCATGGAACGCATGCTGGTGCCGCTGACCGGCAAGGACGGCGCCGTCGCGGCCTGGGTGCTGGCGGTGCCTTTCCTGCGCCACGGCGACGTGCCGCGCCTGCCCCCGGCGGAAGCGGCCGATGGTGCCGACGGCGCCCCGCAGCCCGATCCTTACCTTTCCGGCATTGCAGAACTGTACCGCCAGGTGCTGGAACTGGCCGGCGCCCGTGCCGCCGACGGCCAGGCAATTATCGCAATGGGCCACTGCCACATGGTCAACGGCACCATGTCGGCCGACTCCGAGCGCCGCATCGTCATCGGCGGCACGGAGATGCTCCCAACCGGCATCTTCCCGCCGCCTATCGCTTACGCGGCTCTGGGCCACCTGCATCTTGCCCAGCAAGTCGGGCCGCACGCCCATATCCGCTACTGCGGCAGCCCGATTCCGCTTTCCTTCGCCGAGACCTCCTATCAGCACCAGGTCCTGCGCATCGACTTGCAAGGCGCACAGGCCGGCGAGATCACGGCCCTGCCGATCCCGCGCGCGGTCCAATTGCTGCGCGTGCCGGAAAAACCAGCGCCACTGGATGAAGTGAGAGCCGCCCTGGCCGCACTCGACCTGCCAGACGCGCCGCTGGAACAGCAGCCGCTGCTCGAAGTACGCGTCAGCCTCACCGCACCCGAACCGGGGCTGCGCGCCGCCATCGAAGAAGCCTTGCAAGGCAAGCCAGTGCGGCTGGCGAAAATTGAAACCTCGAGCGCCGCCCGCGCCTCCTTTGAAGAAGCCGCGCTATCGCTCGACCAGCTGGCTACCCTGCAGCCGGATGACATCTTCAGGCGCCTTTACCAGCAGCGCTTCGGCACCGACGCACCGCCGGAACAACTGGCCGCCTTTGCGGAACTGGTGCAGCCATGAGGGTGCTGCGCATCGCCGGCAAGAACCTGGCCTCGCTCGCCGACGAGTTCTCGGTCGACTTCACCGCCCAGCCGCTGTCCGACGCCGGCCTGTTCGCCATCAGCGGCCCGACTGGCGCCGGCAAGAGCACCCTGCTCGACGCCTTGTGCCTGGCGCTGTATGACGATACGCCGCGCCTGCACAAGGCCGAAGGCAAAACGCCCGACGTTGGCGACCCGGTATCGTCGCAAGACCCGCGCACCCTGCTGCGCCGCGGCGCCGCTGAAGGCTGGGCAGAAGTCGACTTCGTCGGCAACGACGGCGCATCCTACCGCGCCCGCTGGAACGTCTGGCGTGCCCGCACCAAGGCCGCCGGCGCTTTGCAGCCGACTACCATGTCGCTGCACAAACTGCCTGGGCTGCAGCCGCTCGGCCACAAAAAGACCGAGGTCATGGCGGAAATCGTGCAGCGCGTCGGCTTGAGCTTCGACCAGTTCACGCGCGCCGTGCTGCTCGCGCAGAACGAATTCTCGGCCTTCCTCAAGGCCCGGGATGACGAGCGCGGAACTTTGCTGGAAACCCTGACCGGCAGCGGGATCTATAGCGAAATCTCGAAGCGCGCCTTTGAGCGCTGGCGCGCCGAAGAACTGGCATTGAAAGCCCTCACCGCCGGCCTGGCAAACCAGCAGCCGCTGTCGCCGGAGCAGCGCGCCGAAATCATCGCCCAATCGGACACCGCCGAAGCAGCGCTGCATGCCTGCGCGCAGCGCGTCACCGCGCTGGAGGCCGAATTGCGCTGGCACCAGCAAGCCGATCGCCTGGCCACGGCGGTGCAGCACGCCCGCGAACATCTCCGGCAGCGGCAGCACGAGTCGGATGCCGCCGCGCCACGCCGAACCGTGCTGGCGCAACTGGATGCCGTGCAGCCAGCACGGGCACTGGACGATGAGGTAGTCCGGCTGGCAGCCGAACGCGCCGCCACACAGGCCGCGGTTTCGCTCGCGGAGCAGGAAGCCGAACGCACCCGCCTGGCGCTGGAAGTGCTGGCCAGCGACGTCCAGCAGGCCGGCGCCGCGCTGGCCGCAGCCGAAGGCGCACAGCAGGCGGCGGCGCCGCTGCTGGACCAGGCAAAAGTGCTCGATACACGCCTGGAATCGCTGCAGGCCGCCTTCACCCAGGCGGCCAGCTCCCGTGACACCGCGGTCCAGGCCGAAGCCACGGCACACGCCGCCCTGGCCGCACGCGAAGCGCAACAAAAGGCGCTCGCCGACGAGCAGCAAGCTTGCGAGCAGTGGCTGGCGGCGCACCAGCACTGGTCAGCCCTGGCCCGCGACTGGCCGCGCTGGGACGTGCTGTTCGCACAAGCCGGCCAGCAGGCCAGCCGCGCCGGCCAGCAATCGCAAGCGCTGGCTGCAGTACAGCAGGCCTTCGCACGCCAGCGGCAGGAAGAAACCCACGCCCGCAACGGCCTTGAAGCCGCCACCGAACGCCTGCGCCAAGCCGAATCCCAGCGCGAACAGGCAGCAAAAGCGCTGGCAGGAATCGATGCCGAGAGCGTTGCGCAGCAGCGCCAGCATCTCGACCAACGCCGGAGTTTGCTGGCCGACGCCAGCGCCGCCTGGCAGGAACTTGCGCAGCTCACTGCGCGCCAGCATGACCTGGCCACGCGCAGCACTTCGCTGCAAGCTGCCCGCGACAGCGCCGACGCCGAAATCGCCGCTGCACGCCAGGCCAACCTGGCGCTTGTCGCCGCCTCGACGCAAGCCGAACGTTCGCTGAAGCTGGCCGAAGCCGCTACCGGCGAAAGTGTCGAGAAGCTGCGCGCCACGCTGCAGGACGACACGCCATGCCCCGTTTGCGGTTCGCACCAGCATCCATACCGCAATGAAGACGGCCCGCTGCACGCGATGCTGGCGCAACTGCAAGCGGAAGTGCACGACTGCCGCGACAGGCTGCAGCGCAATATGAAGCACGAGGCCGAGCAACAGGCCCGCCTTCAATCCAGCGTCGAGCAGTTGGCAGCTATCGGCGTCGAGCTGCACAGCATCAGCAGCACTCTCGCCACCGCCGAGCCCCGCTGGCAATCCGCCCGCAGCGCACTGGAAGCGCATTCCGGGCAGCCTGCGGCCGGCGATGACATCGCTGGCTGGCTCACCGCGCAGTCAGATGCGCTGCACGCCGTATTGCGCACACTGGAAGGCCACGAGCAAGCCTGCCGCCAGGCCGCGCGCACCCGCGAAGTGGCGCAAACCGCCTGCGAGCAAGCTGCCGCCGAATGCAGCCGCCAGCAGCAAGCCCTGTCGGCCGCGCAAGCTGCCCTGGCCCAATCGGAAGCGCAGCACCAAGCGCTGGATGAACAGCGCATCGACACCGCCCTGCAAATTGCCAACCTGCTCGACCAGCTTGACGCCCCACAGGCACGCACAGGCTGGCAGGACGAATGGAAGGAAAGCCCGGCACGCTTCCATGAGCAACGCGCGCGTGAAAGCAGGCAATGGCAGGCGCAACGCGCGTCGGCAGATGAACGCACCACTGCAATTGCCGCAATGACGATCGAGCTGCAGGCCTTGCGCGCCAACCAGGAGCGCAGTGCAGCGGAAGCGCGCGCTGCCGAAGCAGCCGCCGAAGCCGCCCGCGCCGCACGCGACACCGCCGCCGCCGAACGCGAGGCGCTCTGGCAAGGCCGCCCCGTGCGCGAAGTGGAGGCTGAGCTGCGCGCGGCCATCGACAACGCCCGCGCCGCACTTCACGCGCGCCAGGAATCGGCACAGCAAGCCGCCCAGCAGCGCAGCCGCGCCGACGAAGCCCTCGCGCAATCGAGGCAACGCCTCGCGGCACTCGACACCTCCGCCGCCAATGCCGCCTCCCGCCTGCAAGCCTGGCTCACCGAGCACCAGGCGCTAGGTGTCGCCAGCCTGGATGCACTGCGGACCTTGCTGGCGCACTCGCAGCAAGCCATCCGCGACGAGCGCACCAGCATCCAGGCAATCGACCAGGCCCTGGCATCCGCCAAAGCCGTGCAGGCCGAACGCGAAACACAGCACGCCGAGCACCTGGCAAGCGCGCCGGCAGGCGAACAACGCGACGCCACCGGGCTGGAACAGGCACTGGCCGCGCTGCAGGACGAGCGCAAGCAAGCCGGCGACCACGCCGCCGCCCTCAAGCTGCAGCTGGCACAGGACGACGAGCGCCGCAAAGCCGCCGAAAGCCTGCTGGCCGACATCGCCCGCCAGCAGGAGAACGAACGCCGCTGGGCGCAACTGAGTGAACTGATTGGCTCCGCCGACGGCAAGAAGTTCCGCAACTATGCCCAGCAATTCACGCTGGACGTGTTGATCGGCTATGCCAACGCCCACCTGTCGCAACTGGCGCCGCGCTACCAGCTCGAACGCATCGACAACCCGGCCCAGCCTTCGCTCGGCCTGCTGGTACGCGACCTGCACATGGGCGACGAGAAGCGTTCCGTGCACTCGCTCTCCGGCGGTGAATCGTTCCTGGTGTCGCTGGCCATGGCGCTCGGGCTGGCCTCCTTGTCGTCCAACCGCGTGCGGGTCGAATCGCTGTTCATTGACGAAGGCTTCGGCAGCCTGGATGCGGAAACCCTGCGTGTCGCGATGGACGCGCTGGATGGTTTGCAGTCGATGGGCAGGAAAGTGGGCGTTATCTCCCACGTACAGGAAATGACCGAACGGATCGCCACCAGGATCGTGGTGCAGCCCGCAGCCAACGGTCGCAGCGCAGTTTCAGTCAGCTAAGCGCCAGGTGCGCTGGTCCTGCTCGACGCGCACCATTTCCCATCCCAGCTCGCGGCGGATCTGCTGCGGGTCGGGCAAAGGACGGCGTTCTTCCTGGCGCGACTGCAGCCAGTTGCGCACTGCTTCCTTGCTTGGTTGCTTGGACTTATCCATCGAAAACCTCCATCGGCATGACGGTCACCCCTTCAACGCAGCAGATGGAGGCCAGTTGACGGAAAGCGCCTGCCAATTTGTTATGATGTGTAAATGGGAATCGGCGCTATATCATCGTCAGGCACCTACGCGCAGCAGGCCAGCGCACCTGCGCGTAGCCCCGCGCGCGCCGAGTCCACCCAGCAGCAATACTCTCCCGAAGACCAGGCCACGATCGATAAGCTCAAGGCGAGCGACCTCAAAGTGCGCCAGCATGAGCAAGCCCACCTTGCCGCAGCCGGCAGCCTTGCCACTTCCGGCGCCACCTACACCTACCAGCGCGGCCCGGACGGGGTGAATTATGCGGTCGGCGGCGAGGTCAATATCGACACCTCGCCCGGCCGCACTCCCGAAGAAACCATTGAAAAGGCGCGCCAGGTCCAGGCAGCCGCCCTGGCGCCAGCCGATCCCTCAGGCCAGGACCGCAGCGTGGCCGCACGCGCAGCCCAGATGGCGCAGCAAGCGCAGGCCGAACTTTCAGCAAAGCAACAAGAAGTCCAGCGCGGTTACGGCCTTTCCGAAAAGCAAGCGACGATCGATATCTTTGCCTGATAAAATCGTCCTTTTGCCCGGAGTCTAGGCCATGTTCCTGAAAGCCCCACGCACCCTTACCTTCAAATGTGTGAAATGCACTAAAGCAGTTAAAGTTGCATTGCAGAAAACATCTGCATGCTCGCACATTACGCCTTACTATGGTGTCTGCACCTGTGGCGAAGTGAAACTGCACGCCACCGGCGCGCCGGAAGCCGTCAAGTCCTATCTGGAATCCAACGGTTTGTGGACCCATCATCATTGATAAACCTCAAGAAATCCTGAAACTTGCCGTTTCAGGGGTAGTGCCCCTAAAGGTTGCCTATCATGAACCCACTGAATTCCATCGGCCCACGCCAGTACCAGAACACTTCCTTATCCCCTGCCACCTCGCAGCCGGAAAGCAAGCCTTCGCGCGCCAATGCAGTGCGGGATGTGAATACCGATAGCGCCGTTTCCTTGTCCAGCAATGCTGTCGACCTGCAAAAACGCGTCGAGCAGCTGGGCAACAGGACCGTCGACATGGCGCAGGACCTGATTGGCAGCTTTGCAAAAAGTTTACTGGGCGACAATGCCAAGGGCGCCAAGATTTCCTTCGATTCCGTTGCACTGGAGTCGAACGCCAGTTTCGCCGCCGGCGCCCTGCACGCCGAAGGCGCCGATGGCGTAACCGACGCACTGGGATTCAGCCTGGACGAAAATTCCCACTTCCTTGGCAAAGGCACCATTACCACCGCCGACGGCCGCAAGCTGAACTTTGAAGTGGAAATCCAGTATGAAGCCAGGATGACCGCCGGCGCCTCCTCCAGCGTGCCATCGCGCCGCAAGGAGCAAGCCGAGCAGAATCCTGCCATGCCGCTGCCAGAGGTGGAATTCCCGGACATCGACTTCCCCGGCAGCCTGGCCGACCTGTTCCGCTTGATGGACCGCAATATCAGCGCCACCGTCCAGCAGTTGAACGACAATGGCCAGGAAAGCGAAGCGGGCAACCTGACCATGCGCTTGCTCAAGCTGGTCGATTCGGAATCGTCGCTGGACACTTACCTGCCGGCGAACGCCAGCGAAAAGGCCAAGGCCTACGGCCGCCTTCAATCCGAGCCAGGCCAGGCTGCGGAACTGGCGCACGCCGCCAAGGCAGCCCGAGACGCAGCCCGCAGCGGCGACATCGATCCGCCAAGCGACGAAATCGATCCGCCGGCAACTGACATCGATCCGCCGGCGAGCGATATTGATCCGCCGGCGGCTGACATCGGTCCGCCTCAAGCGAGCGCCGCACCGATCGATCCGCCGCAGGCCACCGCAGTGCCGATCGATCCTCCGGCACCGGCAATCGCCCCGGCCCCGAAGGAACCGCCAGCCGCCTGAGCGCGCGTATAATGGCAGCCTCCTGACGAAACCGCCTTTTCAGGCGGTTTCGCCGTTTACACATCGGCCACTATGCAAGAAATCCACTGGACAGAACAAGGCGAGCCGCGCTCCGCGCGCTGGCATTCCGAATCAGGCAGCCCGCCGCCCAAGCGCGTGCAGGTCGCCGACGACACCATGAACGCCGACGTCGCCTATCGCCTCGCCTGCGAAGGCACCGCCCTGCTGTGGCGTGGCGACTTCCAGAACGCGCGCCAACTGCTGCAAGCGCTGGCCCGCCGCGCCGACCATAAGAAAGCCAAAGGAGGCAAAGGCCGCAAGGTAGCCGCCGCAAAAGCGCCCGCCAACGCCACCGAAGCCTTCCACCTGCACCGCCAGGCCCAGTCGCAACGCGCACGTACGCTGGCCATGCTGCTGATTCCTTTCGAACCCGGCTATCGCATTCCCTTGCGCCGCGCGCCGGACGTAGCGCTGGCCTGCAACGAAGCCTATGGCCGCGGAGATGACGCCTTCGTCATCTCCCTGCGCGAACTGCAAGGCCTGATCGGCGCACACGAATGGCGCAAGGCCGGCGTGCCGGTCGCAGCGCTGGGCGAGCGTATCCACCCGCATTACGGCGTATTTTCGCCAGTGCGCGGCGAGTATGTGCAGCTGGTGGCTGACGCCCCGCTGCCCAAAGGCGCATCCGAGCTGGCTTTCGATATTGGCGCCGGTACCGGTGTTTTGTCCGCAGTCCTGGCCAAGCGTGGCGTAAAACGCGTCGTAGCGACCGATATGGACCGGCGCGCCCTGAGTTGCGCACGTGACAACCTTGCGCGTCTGATGCTGGACGACCAGGTCGAATTGCTGGAAGCGGACCTGTTCCCGCCCGGCCAGGCGCCGCTGGTGGTCTGTAATCCGCCGTGGGTGCCGGCCCGCCCCAACTCGTCGGTCGAGCATGCAGTCTATGATCCCGACAGCCGCATGCTGCGCGGTTACCTGTCCGGCCTGAAGGCCCACCTGGCGCAAGGCGGCGAAGGCTGGCTGATCCTGTCCGACCTGGCAGAGCACCTGGGCCTGCGTTCGCGTGCCGAACTGGAAGAATGGATCGCCGCCGCCGGGCTGAAAGTGCTGGGCCGCCTCGACGCCCGCCCAGTGCATCCGAAGGCCAGCGACGCCAGCGATCCCCTGCATGCAGCCCGTTCGGCAGAGCTTACTTCGCTGTGGCGATTGGGAATCGCATAAATCGACCTTGCGGAACCGGAAAGTGCAAGCTATAATGCTTGCCTCAGACGCGGGGTGGAGCAGTCTGGCAGCTCGTCGGGCTCATAACCCGAAGGTCACAGGTTCAAATCCTGTCCCCGCAACCAGATTCAAAAAGCCGTTGCCCTTGCAACGGCTTTTTTCATTTCCGGGTGCGCCAATGCAGATGCCGACTTGCTTACGCTGGATCCCAGTCCTGTCCCTGCTGGCCGCATGCGCCAGCCCGGGCGATCAATCCCAAGCCCTCGCCCAAAAGCTTAGCAACGACATCCTCGCCAGCAGCAGCGCCACGCTGACGCTGGAAAAATGGTGCGCCGACCACGGCATGGCAGCCGAGCCCAAGATCGTCGCGCGCCTGGTGCGCGGCGCCGACAAGCCTGCCAGCGCCGCAACCCAGGCCCGGCTTGGTGTAGCCAGCACCGATGTCAAATACCGCCGCGTACAGCTTTACTGTGGCACCCACCTGTTCTCCGAAGCGGACAACTGGTACGTGCCGAGCCGGCTGACACCCGAAATGAACCGCCTGCTGGAGCAAACGGACACGCCGTTCGGCAAAGTGATACAGCCGCTTGCACCCTATCGCCGCACCTTCTCCAGCACGATGCTGAATACACCAAACGCGCTGTTCGAACACGCCGCGGTGCTGTATTCCGCTTCGCACCAGCCTATCGCCGAAGTGCGCGAGACCTATCAGCGCGGCACCCTCGCCTTTTTGTAATCGAACTGTCACAATTGCACGCGACAAGAACCGCAAGGAGCAACGCGTGAAAGACGAAAACACCACAAACGATCTGCCGGCCAGCCCTGCGCGCCGCCGCATCTTCCAGGCAGCCGGCGCCGCGGGCCTTGCAGCCAGCCTGCCCGGGGTAAATGCCGCCGCGGCCACGAAATCCGCCAAGCCGGCCAAAGCCACATCGCTGGACGACAAGTTGCAGGCCAACGTCAGGAACGTCGTGGTGATCTACCTCGAGAACCGCAGCTTCAACAACCTGTTCGCCGATTTCCCCGGCCTGGCATCGCCGATGTCAGCCCTCAAGCCTGCCGACTACCAGCAGCGCGACTACGACGGCAGCATCCTGCCAACGCTGCCCAAAGTCTGGGGCGGCCTGGTGCCGGTGCCGCAGGATATCGCCGGCAAGCGTTATGAAGTGAAAGAAGACCAGCTTGCCGGCCTGCCGAACGCTCCGTTCAAGCTGGTCGACGCCGAAGGCAAGCCGCTGCCGGAATCCGTCATCACGCGCGACCTGTGGCACCTGTTCTACCAGAACCAGATGCAGATCAACGGCGGCAAGAACGACAGCTTCGTTGCCTGGGGCAATACCGGCGGCATGGTGATGGGCTACTACGGCGAGATGGAAAAGAACCTCGGCCTGTGGCAGGTAGCGCGCCAATACACGCTGTGCGACAACTTCTTCATGGCGGCCTTCGGCGGCTCTTACCTGAACCACCAGTTCCTGGTATCCGGCCGCTGCCCGGTGTATCCGAATGCGGCCAACAGCCCGGCCAAGCGCAAGATCGCCGTGCTGTCCGACGGCCCGACCGGCCATACCCTGGCACTTGATCCAAAGAGCCCTAAATCGGCGCTGGACGGGAGGCCGCATTATGTGAATGACGGCGCCATCACGCCGGATGGCTTCGCGGTCAACACCATGGCGCCGCCCTACCAGCCAAGCTTCGTGCGCCCGGCACCTGGCGGCGATCCGATGCACGCAAATCCGGAAGACCCGGCCACCCTGCCACCGCAAACCTACGACACGATCGGTGACCTGCTCTCGCGCAAGGGCGTGAGCTGGACATGGTACGGCGGCGCCTTCCAGGCTGCATTGGATCACAAGGGCGGCGGCAGCAAACCGAATTTCCAGTACCACCACCAACCGTTCAACTACTTCGCCAGCTTCGCCCCGGGCACCGCGCAGCGCGCAGCCCACATCCGCGACGGCGGCCTGGGTGACAGCCCGATTTCGAACAAGTTCCTGGCCGATGTGGTGGCGGGCAAGCTGCCAGCGGTGAGCTTCTACAAGCCGCAGGGCAACCTGAACCTGCACGCCGGCTATTCGGATATCGAATCAGGCGACCAGCACATCGTCAACGTGCTGGAACACCTGAAGAAATCGCCACAGTGGGAAAACATGGTCGTAGTGGTGACCTTCGACGAAAACGGCGGCTGGTGGGATCATGTCGCTCCGCCGAAGGGCGACCGCTGGGGGCCAGGCTCGCGCATCCCGGCGATTATCGTGTCGCCGTTCGCCAAGAAGTCCACGGTGGACCACTGCTTCTACGACACCACCTCGATCCTGCGCTTCATCACACGCCTGCATGGCCTGCCCCTGCTGGAAGGCCTGGCCGAGCGCAACAAGGCCTTCGCCGAGCGCGGCGCCTTGCCCCCTGGTGACCTGACGGGAGCCCTCGCCTTCCGTTGACATGGTTGTCCGTGTTACAATCCGCCGGTTCTAAAATGAAGCCCGACTGATTCAGCCGGGCTTTTGTTTTCTGCGACGGATAATGAGAGATAAAAAAGACAACGCGACAATCGACCTGCCAGGCTTCGAGCCTGCCGAGCCGATGGCGCCGGAAGCCAAGCTTCCGCCGCCGCCGCGCGTTCGCCGTTCTCCGCGCAAACAAGAACAACTCGACCTGCTGGGCGAACTCGGGCCAACCGACGCCAGCGGCCTGCCAATCTGGCAGAATGATCCCAACCTGGACCTCACCGGCCTGCCGATCTGGCGGCGGGACTAAAAAATGACCTCTTTCGCTACCCTGCCACTGTCCGAAAAACTCCTTGCCAACCTGGACTCGCTGGGCTACCGCGAAATGACCGAGATCCAGGCACAAAGTCTTCCATCGATCATCGAAGGCCGCGACCTCATTGCGCAAGCCAAAACCGGCAGCGGCAAGACCGCAGCCTTTGGCATCGGCATGCTGTGCAACCTGAATACCGCCTGGTTTGCCGTGCAGGGGCTGGTGCTCTGCCCCACCCGCGAGCTGGCCGACCAGGTAGCCAATGAACTGCGCCGCCTTGCACGTTGTGTACCGAACGTGAAGGTGGTGGTGCTGACCGGCGGCGCGCCAATGCGCCCGCAAATCGCCTCGCTGGAATTCGGCGCCCACATCGTGGTCGGCACGCCGGGCCGCGTGCGCGATCACCTGTCGCGCGAGTCGCTCGACCTGTCGAATGTGCGCACGCTGGTGCTGGACGAAGCAGACCGCATGACGGACATGGGCTTCTACGACGAAATCGCCGGCATCGTGCGCGCTTGCCCCAAGCGCCGCCAGACCTTGCTGTTCTCGGCCACCTACCCGGACGACATCCGCCAGGCTACCGAAGCCTTCCTGGCCGATCCGGTCGAAGTGACGGTCGAAGCACAGCACAGCGGCGGCCAGATCGAGCAGCGCTTCTACGAGATCGGCTTCGACGATCGCGATAAAGCTGTCGGCAAGCTGCTCAAGCACTATCAGCCGGCTTCCGCCATCATCTTCTGCAACACCAAGGTGCACTGCAAGGAATTGCTGGATGAACTGCACGCAGAAGGATTCTCGGCGCTGGCCCTGTACGGCGAACTGGAACAGCGCGAACGCGATGAAATCCTGGTGCTGTTCTCCAACCGCAGCTGCTCGATCCTGATCGCCACCGACGTCGCCGCACGCGGACTCGACATCGCCAACCTCGAAGCCGTGATCAACGCCGACGTATCGCGCGACACCGAAGTCCACATCCACCGCATCGGCCGCACCGGCCGTGGCGGCGAGAAAGGCCTGTCGCTGACGCTGTGCGCGCCAAACGAAAAGAAGTGGGTCAAGCTGATCGAAGACTACCAGGGTGCACCAGTCGAATGGCACGAGATCAAAGAGCTGGCTGAAGATGAATTCGTGAACGCCGAACCGGCGCCAATGCTGACGCTCTGTATTGCCGGGGGCAAGAAGGAAAAGCTGCGGGCCGGCGACGTACTGGGCGCGCTATGCGGCGACGGCGGCCTGACCAAGGAACAAGTCGGCAAGATCAACGTCACCGAATTCCAGACCTACGTCGCGCTCGACCGTCGCATCGCGCACGATGCCTTCGCCCGCCTGAAAGCCGCCAGCACCATGCAGGGCGGCGACTTCGGCAGCTTCAAAGGCCGCAACTTCAAGATGCGGTTTATCGAGGTTTAAGCGCGGATCGAGACGCTGGCGGGGAATTGCGGGGCGCGGCGCACCATGGTCGCTTGCTCGAAGGCGTAGGCCATGCCGATCAATGCTGTTTCGCTGAACGCCGTACCAACGAACGATAGGCCGACCGGCAAGCCGCGTACGTAGCCGGCAGGCACTGTGATATGCGGGTAGCCGGCCACCGCTGCCGGGGACGAGAAACTTTTGCCGTAGTGGTCGCCGTTGATGAAGTCCGTCAGCCATGCGGTGCCGTCGGTCGGTGCGACCAGCGCGTCCAGTTCGTGCGCTTTCAGCACCAGGTCGATGCCCTCTTCCCGCGAATAGCGCCGGTTATTGGCCAAGGCATCCTGGTAGGCCTGGCTATCGAGGCCGGACTTGGCTTCCGCCCGTTCCAGGTATTCCTGGCCAAAGTAAGGCATTTCAAGCTTCGCATTCTGCTTGTTGAACGCGATCAGGTCGGCCATGTTCTTGACCTTCGCGTTCGGCGCATAGTCGCGCAGGTAGGCGGCAAGATCGACCTTGAATTCGTGCAGCAGCACTTCCGTCTCGCTGTCGCCATACTTTTCCGTGTTGGGAACCTGCACATCGACCAGGATTGCGCCCTGCGCTTTCAAGGCCTCCAGCGCCTTCTCGATTTCGGCGTCGACACCATCGCTGCCACCGAAGAAATTACGGGCGACACCCAGGCGCTTGCCGCGCAGGGCATCGCGCTTCATGGCGGACGAATAATCGGCAGGCTTGCCGGCGCCGTCCTGGGTGGCCGGATCTTTCGGATCAACGCCCGCCATCGCAGCCAGCATCAAGGCGGCATCAGAAACGCTGCGCGCCATCGGGCCGGCGGTATCTTGCGAGTGTGCGATCGGGATAATGCCGCTGCGGCTTACCAGGCCAATGGTCGGCTTGATGCCCACCAGGCCGCAAATCGACGCGGGCGATACGATGGAACCATCGGTTTCAGTGCCAACAGCCAGCGTTGCCAGTCCGGCCGCAATCGCAGCGCCGGAACCGGAACTGGAACCGCTGCAATTGCGGTCCAGTGAATACGGATTGCGAGTCAGGCCGCCACGCGCACTCCATCCGCTGACGGAGTGGCTGGAGCGCATATTCGCCCACTCGCTCAAATTGGTCTTGCCGATGATGACTGCTCCGGCTTCGCGCAAGCGCGCTGCCACGTGGGAGTCGCGCGCCGCCCTGACGCCGGCCAGCGCCAGCGAGCCCGCCGTGGTGCTCATGCGGTCCGCTGTCGCGATATTGTCTTTCAGCAGTACCGGGATGCCGTGCAGCGGGCCGCGCACTTTTCGCTGGTGACGCTCGCGATCCATCTCGCGCGCAATCTTCAGCGCCTCAGGGTTGATTTCGATGATCGAGTTGATGCGGGGGCCCGATTTATCAATCGTATTGATCCGGGACAGGTACTGTGATGTGAGTGCGTGCGAGGTCAGCTTGTTCGCGGCCATCAGCCCCTGCTGGTGCTCAACCCCGGCATCCAGAACGGACGGCACTGCCGCCTGCGTACGCGGCAAAGTAGCTGCCCCGCCGGCAGCCAACCCCAACTTCACGAAACCCCTTCGATCCATCTGGTACGCCCTCAGTCAAGAAAAGCACAAACCAGTAGAATACCAGCAGTTTGCAAGTAATCAATCGTGCACAAAAGCAAAAAGCCCGCACAAGCGGGCTTTTTATTGCGTATTTGCAACAAGCAGCTGAATTAGCCGCGAACGACTTTCTTGAACTCGTGGGTACGGGTGTCGATTTCGACGATGTCGTCCTGGGATACGAACAGTGGAACCTGGATCGAGAAGTTGCGGCCTTCGATGGCGTTTTCCAGTTTCGCTTCCTTGGTCACGTTACCGGAGGTGTTGCCCTTGACGGCTGGCTCCGAGTAAACGATCTGGCGAGCGATGGTGGTTGGCAGCTCAACGGAGATTGCTTTGCCGTCGTAGAAAACAGCTTCGCATTCCATACCGTCTTTCAGGTAGTTGACGGCTTCGCCCATGTTCTCTTCTTCGATTTCGAACTGGTTGTACTCTTCGTCCATGAATACGAACAGTGGGTCAGCGAAGTACGAATAGGTAACTGGCTTCTTGTCCAGAACGACCACGTCGAACTTGTCGTCGCCGCGGAACACGTTTTCCAGCGGGGAGCCGGTCAGCAGGTTCTTCATCTTCCATTTGTAGGTGAAGCCAGTGCGGGACGAGCCGTTGACGTCGGAACGCAGAACGATGAATGGCTTGTCTTCAACCATGATGATGTTGCCGACACGAATCTCTTTTGCGAATTTCATAGCGAATATATACCGGTTAAGGGGAGTTGCAGTAACCGCGCATTATAGCACGGGGAATTGATGTATTACCTGAGCGATGCACAAAATTTAGTCAAATTCGTGGCCAGATCGCCGTTGGCCAGGATTTTTTGTTGCCATTCCGACGACTTTGCCGAAATTTCAGGCATCGCCGTTGCGAAGGCTTTCCACAGGGTTGGCCAGTCGCCTTCGCCAGCGCCGTTCCAGCACAGCGCGAACTCATCGAACGCGCCGCCCGCCGCATAGCGCTGCAGGAAGGCGCGCAACTTCTTATGGTGCAGGTTTTCATCTTGCGCGTAAATGTGCCAGATGAAGGATTTCCCTGCCCATTGCGCCCTCACCCACGAATCTTCGCCGCGCACGAAGTTCAGGTCGCAGGACCACAGCAGCTTGTCGTAGTCCTGTTGCGGAACGAAAGGCAGCACGCGCACCGTCAGCGCACCTTCGCTGCGCACTGCACCCGGCACGGCCGGCTGGCCGAGGAAGTTTGCCACCGCTTCACTTGCTACACCTTCCGGCACCAGGCAAGTCACTGCCTGGCCACCATCGCGCCACGCCGCAAACAATTCGGCGACAGGCGCGTATGGATAACAGAACAGGGAAACCTTCAACGCCGCCGCTTCGGCATCCGTCACGCCCAGCGAAGACAGGAAAGCCGATACCGCAGCGGGATCGGAGATATAGGCGCGGCGCTCGGCTTCAAGGCCTTTTTCGTACAAGAGCCCGCCAGTTTTTTCGGTAAAGCCGGGGAAGAAGAAATACTTCGTCAGCGGCAGGCGCGGATGCCTGGATGGCAAGCTGTGGCAGCCCTCCACCCACTCTTCCGCGCTCAAGCCTTCGAGATTCAGCCAGACCGGGCGCTCCTTGCGCTGCGCCATCGCGGCAATATAGCCAGGCGGGATGTCGCAGCCGAAGAATTCGATGACGATGTCGGCCACGTCCTCGGCGGTGAACTCGCCATCTTGCGAGACCCAGTGGCGCACGGCAATGTTGTCGACTTGCTGCTTCGCGGCCGTCACATCGACTTGCGGGCAGATGCGCTGGAAGGTACGCATGTCGTCGACCCACAGCGTGACTGCAATGCCGTGCTCACGCTGCAACTGGCGCGCCAGGCGCCAGCAGATGCCGATGTCGCCGAAGTTATCGACAACTTTGCAAAACAGATCAAGGGACAAGCTGGTTGACATAGGCCGGAAAACGAAAAAGCCGCACTAGGCGGCTTCATTCTAATCTGTGGCGTCCCCACGGGGATTCGAACCCCGGTACTCACCGTGAAAGGGTGATGTCCTAGGCCTCTAGACGATGGGGACCCTGGACTTGCACTACGCTTGAATGACTTGGCGTCCCCACGGGGATTCGAACCCCGGTACTCACCGTGAAAGGGTGATGTCCTAGGCCTCTAGACGATGGGGACGTCGTAAAAGCGTGCGCGAATTATATCAGCGTGCAAGCCTCATTTCAAGGGCGCAACGGCGAAGTGTTCGATGCGATTG
>Ga0307408_100000377_pt1 | contig 40696 bp, 39 predicted proteins | sample 322Cmetagenome_FD_202116 | JGI IMG/M metagenome (GOLD analysis project Ga0307408, IMG submission 202116) | Maize rhizosphere microbial communities from greenhouse at UC Davis, California, United States - 322HYB-C-3 | ecosystem: Host-associated > Plants > Roots > Rhizosphere > Soil | place... | reverse complement strand
TGCTGTGAAGAACTCGGGGTGGCGGGGCCGACCTCGGCGGGCAAGAGTGACCCGTTCGCCCTTTGGGCCGCGGTGAACTTCATGGTCGATTCGACCCACGTGAAAGTGCTCGTGATGAGCACGACGATCGACGGCGCCAAGCTGCGGATCTGGAAAACCTTCCGGGAATACGTCAGCGCGCTGCCCGAGTTCCCGGGCAAGCAGGTCTGGTCGGCCAACCGCATCCTCGGGCCGGACTACGATTGCAAGAAATTCACCGAGGGAACCGGCGTCCAGCTCCTCGCCTCGGAGAAATCCAAGGAAAAGGAAGCCCTGGAGAAGATGATCGGGATCAAGGCCCCGGTGACCGGCGAGCCGGACTACTCGATGCCCGCCCTGAAGGCCCTGTTCGCCGATCTGGTCCCGCTCTACAGCGAGGATCAACTGGAGGACCTCCTGCCCCGGCTGGTGAACGTTATGGAGGACCGCCGCGGCAAGATTTTCCTGATCGTGGACGAGGCCACCGGCCTCCCGGAATCCCTGCTTTCGGCGATCAACCTGAACATGAAGCCGGGCAACGCGGGCTCGCTCCAGGTGGTCATGCTCGGGAACCCGAACCTCCATTTCGACTCCTTCGGCCGTTTCTGCGAACCGCTGGTCGGCTGGGAGGCGGTGTCGCTCCAGAACGACGAGTGGGAGACGAAAACCGGCGGCACGTGCATCCGGTTCAATGGCGAGGAAAACCCGCGGATCGTCGAGGGCAACGACCGGTTCTCGTGGATGCTCACCCCGAAGCGGATCGAGGACATCGCGCGGGACTGCGGCGGCAAGGGCAGCCTCGGCTATTACCGGATGGTGCTCGGGATGTGGAGCCCCGAGGGCTCGGAGTCGGCGATCTATACCCAGGCCGACGTGGAATCGCATGGCGCGATGGACATGGAAACCCCGGTGATCTGGGGCACCCGGCGGCCGGTGAAGCATTCCTCCCTCGACTGCGCGTTCACGGCCGACGGCGACCGGGCCTTCTGCACTTTCGGGCAGCGGGGAGTGACTGCCGGGGGCCTGGAGGTGCTGGAGATCACCGAAACCAAGATCCTCCAGATCGACCTCAAGAGCAAGGTTCCGGTCAACCACCAGATCGTCCGGGCTTGGAAGAAGGAGTGCCTGAGCCGCGGCATTGATCCCTACAACTGCTGCTACGACGAGTCCGGCGGCGGCGTGGTCTTCGGCGACATCGTCAAGGTTGAGTGGTCGGACGCGGTACAGGGGATTTCGTCGAGCGGCTCGCCCCTCGAACGCCCGGAAGACAAGAAGGAAGAGAATCCGGTGAGGTTTTCCAACCGGGCCACCCAGATCTGGTACAACGCTCACCCGTTCTTCCGTTCCGGCCAGATCAAGCGGGTCTCGATGTCCTTGGCCAAGGAGATCTGCTCCCGGCGCCCGGACGACGGGTCCTCGACCACCGACGGCCGGACCTTGAAGATCGAGTCCAAACGGAAATACAAGCGCCGCACCGGTCAGTCCCCGGATGAATCCGACTCCTTCTTCCTGATGGTCGAGCATTGCCGCACCCGGCATAATTTCCGGCCGGCGGAAAAGGTGGTCAGCAGCGACCGCAAGGACCCCAAGGCCCGCGGGTCATGGGATGCCCTGGCGCAGCGCGCCCGCCGGGTGTCGCTGAAGAAAGGGATGAAGCAGTCTTGACTTCCCGGATAAACTTACAATCCTACGACCCGTGTTACTCGTCATCCCGGCCTCCAGCCTTACCCCGCAGATCGACACCCTCGCGAAAGCCCTGAAGGCCCGAGGGCCGTACCCCGAGCACTCCTTGCGGGTCATCACCAGCCGCGAGGACGAGGAGTTGGGCTACCGGATCGGCGATGAACTCTCGGACTCCTTCCGCAAGGTTACCACGGAAACCCTTGCGCCGGTTCCGAAACCCCGGAATCCGGTCCTCCTCGCGAACCACATGCTGATGGCGGCCGTCCGCTTCCTCGAAGGCTACAAGTACGCCGAGGACGAGGTGCAGGATGCCCCGATGCTCTACTTCCATCCCGGCTACCGGCCGGCGCAGCAGGGCTGGCTCAACGACCTCCAGGCGGAGTTTTTCCTCAAGGGTGCGCCGCCGATGATGGGCCGGACCCAGACCTTCGGCATCCGGACGGACAAGAACGTCAAGAACCCGAACACCCGGCGGGTCACGGTCGGCCCGGTGATCTTCGGCCGCAAGTGCCTCGACCGGATCCCGCTGCTGAACTACCTCGACGACAAGGAGCACTGGCGCAGCCGGATGGTCCACGAGCTCGCGAGCGGCATGACCGAAACCAAGCAAATCGGGGCCGGAGGGAAAAGTCTTCTCCGTGAAATGCCTCCTGCTAGAATCACGGCATGACGGCAGCCCAGTCAACGCCTTTCGACGGCATCCCGCTTCTCGACACCGACAAGAAGGGCGATCCGGTGCCGGAACGTCTCAAGAAGCCGGAGGTCCTCCGGTCGATCTTCACGCAGGCCCGCGATGACGACCGGCTGAACGCGATCAACCGCGCGGAAACCCAGGATCTCCTCGACGGCGGCACGCCCTACGTCGAAGCCGAACTGGTCGAGGCCGGGGCACCGCAGACCACCAACCTGAACTGGGGAGGCGCGGCCGACCGGCTGGAGAAGGCGATGGCGCCCTACTACAAGATGATCCAGTCCTCGGACGAACTGGTGGCGGTGAAGACCCGTTACGGCTCTGAGGAGGATCGCGCGTACTTCGAGCAGGTCCTGAGCGAGGAGATCACCGCGCTCTACCGCGGTGCGCGCTGGTGGGTTGTCCAGACGGCCCAACTCCTGCACAAGTTCGTCTGGGACGGCGTCGGGATCGGCCATTTCCGTGACAAGCGGGATTTCCGCTACCGGGCGGCCGGACTCGGGCAATTCCAGTTCCCGCGCCAGTCCTTCACCGACGAAAACGAGCACGAAATCATCACGGCCATCGACGAGATGGGCCTCGCGGGCCGGGGCAGCCTGTGGGAGAAGATCCGCAATGCCCCGGACGGAGCGAAGACTCACAACGGCTGGAACGTCGCGGCGGTGAAAGCCGCGATGAAGAAGGGCGTGAACTCGGGAGATTCCACCTACCAGGACTGGGAAACCCTGATGGACGAGATCAAGAATCAGGATCTCGCGGTCGCCAACCGGACCCGCCGGATTCGCGTGATCCACGGCTTCGTGCAGGAGTTCGACGGCACCGTCAGCCACTACATCACCACCGAGCTTTCCTGCAAGGAGAGGCAGGAGGAAGAGGAATTCCTCTACGTCTGCCGGAACCTTTACCGGAACGTGAACCAAGCCTTGACCCTGTTCACCTATGGTCTCGGCACCAACACCAAGACCCACGGCATCCGTGGCCTCGGTTACAAGATCTACCCCTTCGAGCAGCAGGTCAACCGTTCCATGAGTCGCTTCGTGGACGCGGCCACCATGGCCTCCTCTTTCGTCCTGAAGGCCACCGGCAAGGATGCCGACTACACCAACGCCGGCTACCAGATGATCGGCAACGCGGCGATCCTCGACCCGGACTTCGAGGTGGCCACCGTGACCATCCCCGACCTCACCCGCTCGGTGGTGCCGGTCATCGAGTTGATGCGCCAGCAGCGCAACGAGCGGACCTCCGGCTACACGGCCGACGGGGTGCTCGACGGCGACCAGCGCAAGACCAAGTTCGAGATCGCCGCCGGGCTGGAGCAGAACGCCGAACTTTCGGACGTCGAGCAGGATTTCTTCTTCCTGCCTTTCGACACCCTGATGCGGGAGTCGATCCGCCGGTTGGCGGACCGGAAGTACCTGTCCCTGGACCCCGGCGGGGACGAGGTCCGCGAATTGAAGCTCCAGTTGACCCGCCGTGGCGTTCCTTTGGAAGCCCTCTACCAGATCGACATCCGCCACACCCACGTCGTCCGCGGCATCGGCGGCGGCTCCGCCAGCGCGCGGACGCTTGCCTTGAGCAGCCTTGCCGACCAGTACCCGCGGATGGACGACGTCGGCAAGGCCAACTATGACTGGGACCTCGCGTCCAACCGGGTCGGAACCGTTCAGGCGCAGCGGTACTTCGCTCGCAACGGCGCCCCGCGGACCACGATCGACACCCAGATCGCCATCCTCCAGAACGCCCAGCTTTTACAGGGCCTCGAAATCCCGGTGCTCGGCACCGACCGCCATCTCGCCCACGCCCGGGAGCACGTCAAGCCTCTGGTCGAGATGTCCGAGCTGATCGAACTCGGCCAGATGGAGTCGGTCGAGGCGGCCCGCTACAACCCGCTCTACGCGCACGCCGTCGAGCACGTCACCCTCGCGACCGGTGACCCGGCCACCGAGCAGGAGATCGCCGCTTTGAACGAGATCCTCCAGCGGATCGGCGAACACATTTCCAACGGCCTCAAGGAGGCCGAAGCCGCGGCGGAAGCGGAAGGGCAGCCGGAATCCGGACCTTCGGTGCAGGAGCAGGCGAAACTCCAGGAATCGCAGGCCAAGATCGACATGGCCCGTGAAACGAACGCCGCGAAGATCGAGCGCGAAACGGAGTCCGCGCGCTCCAAGATCGCCATTGCCGACGCGGTCGCGGGGGCGAAGATCCGCCGTGACAATTTCCTCGCGAAGTCCAAGGCCGCGGCAGTGAAGAAAGCTCCGGCCAAGAAAGCCGCGAAAAAGGCTAAGAAATGAAACCTGCTGCCAAGAAAGCCGCGAAAGAGACGCCCGAATGGGAAGCGGCCACCATGGACCCCCTGATCCTCGGGGAATCCGCACCGGAATTCCAGAAGGACGGCGCCAAGCGCAATCGCCTGCTGGCAATCCTGCGGGATCCAGTCTTCCGGGAAGCGGTGGCAATCCTCGAAGACGAGATGAAGCCCCGGGGTGATCTGGCGATTTTCCTCAAGAAGCCGAAGGTCGCCGCCGCCCGTTTCCACCAGCAGGCCGGATTGACCTATCTCACCGACGGTTTCCGGCGCTTGGCCACCGAGCCCAAGACTCCGAAAGCCCCGCAGCCCAAGCGTCTCACCACCGAACTCCCCAAATCCTAAGCCATGCCCGACCTCATTGACACCCCGGAACCCGTGCCCGCGCCGACCGATGCCGGCGGCGACTACTTCGATAACCTTGTCAAGGGGATCGAGACCGGCGGCGTGGAGAACCCCGAGCCCGCCCCGGTGGTAAAACCGGAGCCGGAGCCTCCGGCAGTGAAGTCCGAACCGGAGCCTCCGGCCGCCGGGGAGAAGCCGAAGGACGATATCGACGCGGTCGAGCCGCCGGAAAAGATGTCGAAAGCCGCCTCCGAACACTGGGACAAGCTCAAGGAGACGTCCCGTAACTACAAGGAGAAGGCTATCGCCGCGGAAGCCGCCATCCAGGAGAAAGAGCAGAACTGGCAGGCCGAGCGCGAGGAACTCCTCCGGAAGGTCGAGGAAGCCAGCGCCACCTCCGGTGAACTGGTGGAACTGCGCGAGCGCCGGGAAGCCTTCGAGGCGGCGGAGAAGGAGTTCTCGATCTACAGCGTCGAACGGACGGCCGAGTTCCAGAACACCATCATCAAGCCCCTCAAGGCGATCGACGAACGCCTTGAACAGATCGCCAAGTCCAGCAATGTGTCGATCGACCGTTTGGTGGAGGCCATCCAGGAGCCCGACCTCGCAAAGCAGGAAGAGCAGTTGGAAGCCTTGGCCGCCGAGTTGACCGCGGTCCAGAGCACCCGCTTGGTCCGGATGGCCGAGGATGCCCGCGGGCTCCTCGACCGCCGCGCCGAGATCCTTGAGAACGCCCAGGCGGCGCAGAAGGAGCTCAAGGAGCGCGGGGAGAAGGAAACCGCGGCGCAACGGGAAGCGGCGGCCAAGGAGTACAAGGCCTCGGTCAAGAATACCGTGGAGTCCTTGATCCAGCGGCTGCCCTTCGTCGAACTGACGGAAGGCGAAACCAAGGAGGGGGTCTTCAAGAGCATTCTTGACAAGGCGGAAGCCGAGGACTTCGACAAGGCTTCCCCGACGACCAAGGGCACCGCGGCGGTTGCCGTGATCGCGCTTGAGCGGGCCACCCGGCAGCTTCAGGCGCGGGAGGAATACATCAAGACCCTCGAAGCCCGGATTGCCGAAGCGACCGCCGCGGCCCCCGGTGTCGGTGGCGGCCCCGAGGTCAAACCTCCGGCGGCCAAGGCGGAAGGCAGCATCATGGACGGCGTGCATGCTTTCCTCAATCTCCAGAAGTCGCACACGATCACGGAGAAACTGGAGCACGTCTGAGGGCGATAACTTGAAGCGGAGGTCCATGGGAATTCCCATGGACCTCTTTTCGTTTAAGATTGACGGATTGTCGTCTAACGGGCAATTTCGCGCACGGAGACCCCGAGCTCCGTTAATTCGGGGAGACACCTTTGAGCCTAATACGCCTTCCGTTGGCTCGGGAAGGATTGAAGCGCCACTCCGGCAATCCGCCGCGACGTGGGAACCGATCCACATCCAACCGGCCTTTTTCAGGCCCCAAAACCGTGCCCAACCTCAACGATATTTTCGTACGCGACCAGGAACGCCTCGGCGGCGAGATCTACAAGAAGACCCTCAACAGTTCCGTGTGGCACAAGCTGGTGCCCAAGGAAACCTGGCCCGACGGCATGTCCGACATCATCCAGGCGGCGACCTCCGAGCGCAACCTGCCGGCCAACATCGACTCCTGGACCTCGATCGCCGACCCGAACAGCAACACTAACAACTGCGTTCCGGTCGCCGACGTCGTGCCTTCCGGCCAGACCCTGCGCCAGTACAACCTAGAGCAGAAGGCACTCGAATCCGAGCCGGTCTGCGTGAACGACACCCGCAACGCCTGGAAGACGGCGCAGCAGGTGAAGAACATGTACGACAACCTGCGCAAGGTGGTCAGCTACGCCTGGCAGCGCCGCGCGAAGGTCGAGTACTCCCGTCTCGCCGAGCACAAGATGATCGCGGCCAACGGCCTCCCCGAGGCCAACGCGCTGTTCCCGATCGTCGCCCCGACCACGGTGCTCACGCAGGGCATCCTCAACAAGATCTACACCAACCTGATCCTCGACAGCGCGGAAGCCGATGGCGGCTCGCTGGCGATGCAGGACGGTGCGCCGCAGTTCATCCTCGTCACCGACATGGAGAGCTCGGACAAGATCCGTTCCGAGGACGCGATCACCAACGCCTTCCTCTACAACACCAAGCGGGTGCCCGAGCTGCTCCAGCCGCTCGGCGTCAACAGCGCCTTCCGCGGGTTCTATCACCTGATGGACAACCTGCCCCGGCGCTGGAACCTCACCGGTGGTCAGTGGGTCGAGGTCCAGCCTTACGTCACGGTCCCCACCTCCCGCGGCGTCAAGTCGATCATCAACCCGGAATACGTGGAGGCCCCGTACATGGACTCCTACGTCTTCCTGCCGACGGTCTTCAGCTTCATGGTGCCGGAGCCGATCACCTCGGTCGGCAGCGACACCAAGTTCGCGGCCCAGTCTTACATGGGCGACTTCAAGTGGCTGAACATCCAGGACCGCGTCGAAAACCCCGACAACTCGTGGGGCTACTACCGCGCGGTGCTCCAGTCGGGCTCCAAGCCCGTCCACCCGGAGTTCGGCTACGTGATCCGCCACCTCCGTTGCCCCGGCGACATCGGCCTCCAGGCTTGCCCTGAGGTGACTCCGGTCAACGACACGGACCTGAGCGGTTCCGACAGCTACTTCGCTGGCTAATCGGTTGTTCCTCGGCGGGAGGGCCTCGCGGCCCTCCCGCCCTTCTACCCGCCGGAATGATTCTTCCACTCCCGCAAGGCTTCACGCCGCCCGAGAACGCCCGCCCCGGCGAAGCGTTCGAGGTGGTCGCCACGGTCAAGGCCAACGAAGACGGCAGTTTCGAGCTGCTGGCCATCGACGGCATGGAGGTCGGCAAGAGTGAAACCCCGGCGAAGGAGGATGCCATGTCGCGGTTCGCCGCGAAGGTCAAGCTACCGTGGGACGAGTCTTGAAACGCTGCCGCCATGCTTCCCCTCTCCTATCTCCGGTTCAAGTCCCGCCCGGCCGACCCGCTGCGGCCTCCTCCGCGGGGCAACATTGATGTGTTTTACTCCTCGGAAGAGGGGAAATTCATCGCCCGGGACTGGCAAGGAAGCAGGGTCACCTTCGATGCTACCGGAGGAGTCGGGTCTTCCGAATGGGGGGAAATCACCGGCACGCTTTCCTCGCAGACCGATCTCCAGGCGGCGCTCGATGCCAAGCAGGCTTCGGCGGCCACACTGACCTCGTGGGCGGCCGTGAGCCGGGCCGCGGGCTTCGATGGCTTCGCGGCGGTGCCTAACAGTGCCAACCTGCGGGCCTTGCTGACGGACGAAACCGGGACCAGCGTCCTCTACTTTACCGGTGGTGCTTTGGGCACCCCGTCTTCCGCGACCTTGACCAATGCCACCGGACTGCCTTTGGGCGGTCTTACCGGTTTAGGGACCGGAGTCGCAAACGCGCTCGCCGAAGACACGGGAACCGACAGCTCCCTCGTGGTTTTCAATGGCGCTGGGGGAACGCCTTCCAGCATCAATCTGACCAATGGTACAAGTCTGCCGGTTGCCGCGCTGGTCCCGACGACCACGAACGACAATGCTACGGCCGGCGACCTTGGGGAGTATATCAGTGCGGTGCGAGAAGTGGCGTCCGCAGTCTCTTTTTCCGCCCTGACTCCGGTCAACATTACCAGCATCGCCCTCACCCCCGGCGATTGGGATGTCGAAGGACAAGTCACGTTCTATGGAGCCAGTGCCTCGATCACGGAATGCCATGCAGAGATCGGCCTGACTTCCGCCACACGCGCAGGCGATGCATACGCCAGTTCCACGTCCCCTCTTTCCACCACCGCATTCAGCCTGGACACCGCCACGCTGTGCCGGAGACGCATCAGCGTGGCGGGGAACACCACGGTGTACCTGATAGCGGAGACCAACTTCTCTGCCGGATCTGTTACCGGGTACGGGTTCCTTAACGCCCGCCGGGTCCGCTAACCTTTTCCTCAATTTTCCTTCCGATGAAACCAGCAAACTTCTTCCGTCTGAAGCGTCAGACGCCCCCTTCCAAGCCCCCGGTGGGCGAGGTCGATTACAAGTTCGACCCGGCGACCGGAACCCTTATCCAGATCGACTCCAACGGGACCGAGTCCACCCTCGGCGGAGGTCTGACGGAGGCCGAGATCCTGACACTCGTTGCACCGGCCCCGGTTGAGACGGTCACAGGCACCACCTACTCCCTCACTCCCGCTGACTCCGGGAAAATGCTGTACTTCACGGCCGGCTCGACCATTACCCTTGGAGTCGAAGGGTCGGAACTCCCCGCAGGGTTCAATGTCGGCGTGATTCAAGGGGGTGCGGGGGCCGTCAATTTCAACCCCGCTGACATCAACCTGAACGGTGAAGCGGCCAACCACGAAACCACCGGTCAATGGGCGGTGGCTTCCCTGCTGGTCGTTGCGTCCGGGGTAGCCGTACTGAAGGGAGATGTAACTTCACTTGCATGATCCTCCGACCTTCCATGATGAGGTTTTGGGCTTCCGGTGCCGCGTCTGTGCCCGGGCACATCACGATGCTGGGCAGCAGCACCACGGACAACGATTCCGATTTCAGCACCACCACGAACACCTACAAGCTGAACGCCGAAGGTCCGTTGTCGTGGGTGAACCGTATCGCCCAGCAGCGGTTCGGTCTGATCCGCGACATGCGGAGCTCGCTCCAGTATCACTTTGGTTTTGCTGGACTCACCACCCGGCAGTTAATCGACAGCGGGCATGCTCTGGCCTGCGCGACGGCAACCGCGGCCTGCGGCGGCGTGGCCTACCTCCAGCTCCTGCGCAACGAAGTGGGGACGCAGGTTGCCAGTTCGACCTGCCTCGCCCGGGTTGAGGAGGTGTGCGATATTTTTGATGCCGCGGGGGCGAATTACATTCTCTGCGAGGACTACCCGCGCCTCGCGAGCGAAGCGGACGCCGCAGCGAAACTTGTCATCCGCAATGCCAACAACGCCGGTCTGCCGGCCATCGCCGCAGCACACGGCGTGGGCCTCGCGCTGTGGGGCGACCTTGGTGAAGACCCGGGGAACCCCGGCTACGTGCTCACGACCCACGTCAATTCAGGAGCAGACCCCGGGCACCCGATGCCGCCGTTGGCCTACCTGATGGGCAAGGAACTGTGGCGGGTTCATCAGGAGCAGTTCGCGGTGCCGGATCCGCCGGATCTCTCGGCGTTGATTGCCCACGCCACCAACATCAACGCTTACTCCCTGCTGGCGGGAAGTGGAGGCAGCGGTGGCGGTCCTAACGGCACGACGGTTGCCAACGACGGCAGCGGCACCAGCCACGTCAAGGGCGCGAGGATCGCGTACGGTGACGGCAGCGGGGCATTCCGCTTCCCGATCACCCCGACTGTCACGGCATCCGGCGGATCGTCCTACCTCACCCTCCAGACCAACATCTCGGCAGGCTGGGCGCAGGGCGACGTGATGGAGGCGGTGGCGGCCGTCCATTGCACGGCGGCAGGCTTCTCGATGGGCTGGATCGGCTGCACGATGAACTTCTTCAGTTCCTTTTGGGAGCCGGGCGACGGGAGGTCTTCCTACACCACGGCGACACCTGCGACCCCGATCGAGGCACCTACCGACTATATCGTCCTGCGCTCGATGGCCCGGCCGATTCCGGCCAGCCAGACGGCGATCAACTCGCGGATCTACCTGGGGGGCAGCGGCACCGCGGCACCCGGCAAGTGGGCGATCCTGAAGAATCACAACAACGCGATCTTGCCCGCGCACTTCGAGTACCCATGAAAACCCTCCTGCTTGCTCTCGCGGTGCTGGCCTTGGCCGGCTGCACGTCGCCCGTGAAACCTCCGGTCGCGATCCCGGTGGCCCCGACGGTGGCGAAACCGCTCCCGAGCAAGCCGGTGGACCTCGCGCCCGTGAATACCGGCCTGAAGCCGGTGTCCGAGGCCAACCTTCAACTCCGGGAGCAGTTACTCACCGGCAGGCGTTCGATCACCGAGCTCAACCGCCGGATCTCGATGCTCGACGCCAGCAGGCAGGCTACCGTGGAGGACTGGAAGCGCCTCACCGCGCTTGGCGAGGACACCCGCAAGGCGCTGGACGAAAGCGAGAAGATCCAGGCCGACCAGAAGGCCGCGATCGAAGGCCTCGAAAAGACCGTCCGCAGTGCGACCATGGATGTCGTCGCTTCCGAAGCCGAGAAGAACCAGCTTCGCGAATCCCTCGACCTGGCCAACTCGAACATCGGGAAACTCACGACCGCGCAACAGGATGCCGCCAAGGCCGCGCAGGAAGCCGACAGCCGGGTTGCCGTTGTGAAGAGTGAGCGGGACGCCGAGAGGTCGTGGAAATGGAAATTCTTCTGGTGGGGCGCTATTGCCACCGTGCTCCTCGCGGGCGCGGCTTATCTGATCCTGAAACCGTGAAATCATGAGAACGATCCTGTCATCCCTCAAGGCCTATGGCCGTTACTTCCTGAACAAACTCGTCCCGCTGGTGGTCCTCGTGCTGCTGATGTGGTCCTTCAAGAACCTGCCGGACAGCCCGTTGCCGTTCACCGAACTGCTCTACGTCGCGATTTTGATCGTGGGCGCGGTGGTGGTGGCGCCATTCATCCGGCTGCTGGTCTTCCCGGAGGCCGCGGAGTACGCCGAGAGCGACCGGCTGCGAAACGACCTCCGGCTCTCCCCACTGACCACGGCATACATCCACTACCGGTTCGCCACCGCCATCTCCTACGCTGTGGCGGTGTTTTGCTTTTCCACGATTCAACACTGAGCCGTGAAATCGTTTCTCCTTGCTGTCGTCGTAGCCCTGACCGCCTGCGAACCGTGTGCCGCGGAGGACGTTCTGGAAATGCAGGGACGACGCTGGCGGAGTGCCACGGTGCCTGCACATCGCATCCGTGCGGTCGATGCGATCGTGGACCGGATCCAAGCCGGCCGGTCGCGTTACGAGGCGGTCGAACGTGCCACCGGAGTCCCGTGGCACGTGACTGCCGCGCTCCACAACATGGAGGCGAGTGGAAGCTTCGCCAAGCATCTGCACGAAGGGTCGCCTCTCACCGCGCGCACCCGGTGGGTGCCGAAGGGGCGCCCGAAGGAAGGCAACCCGCCGTTCCGGTGGGAGACGTCAGCGATCGACGCCCTGCGCTATGACCACATGGTGGCGATCCAGTGGAATGAAATCGCCCGTGCGCTCCAGGCCTGCGAGGCTTACAACGGCACCGGCTACCAGCGGTTTCACAAGGACGTGCCCACGCCCTATCTGTGGAGCCACACCAACCTTTATTCGCGCGGCAAGTATGTGGCCGATGGAAAATGGTCTTCGACCGCGGTTTCCGGGCAGACCGGAGTGGCCGCGATATGGAAAAGGATGCAAGCAAGGAAACTCCTCAAATAAACCCTCCCGATGCAGCTCTCCCTGCTCGCTTTCTCCCTCTCCGACTGGGGTACATTCCTCGGCGGTGCCGCCGCCATGCTGGCGATCGTGATTCCGGTCATCATGCGGGTCATCAAGGTGATCGAAGGCCGGAACAAGAAACAGATCACCGAGGCCCTCGACTCCTGGTATTTCACGAAGGTCAAGGAAGCCCTGATTTCGGCCGCCGACCGCGCCGGTCCCCACAAGACCCGGGTCATCGACATCAAGTTTCTGAATCCGGTCGCGCTCGTCCGGTTGCCAGTGATCCTCGACGAATGGCTGACCGTGCTGCCCGGCTGCGACATCATGGGCGACCAGTTCACCGAAGAGCAGACGACCTACTTCCTGCGCTGTGAAAATACCGCCCGGATCCGCCGCCACACCCATGAGGGCGCGGAGGCGGTGCTGGTGGTCAAAGGGAGCATGCGGGATCTCCAGACGGGCATGGTTTACAAGCCCGGCGAAACCTGGAACATTCCCGCCGGCATCGTCCATTCGGTGGTCTTCGAGTCCCCCGAGGACAATTCCAGCCATGGTCTGTTCATTATCACCGTGACGCCGCCGCTGCCGACTTCCGCTCAGGTCCTGCTCCAGTTGGACGGATTGGCGAGCTTGGCGGGGTGAAGTCCGCCCGGCAGGACTTGAACCTGCGACTCTCCGGGTAAAAACCGGGTGCTCTAGCACGACTGAGCTACGGGCGGAAAATGGCTGCCGAGGTAGGGATCGAACCTACGACTTTCGGATTAACAATCCGCTGAACTACCGCTGTTCTACTCGGCATTGGAGGTCCCGGTGGGAGTCGAACCCACGGCCCGCTGTTTACAAAACAGCCGCTCTGGCCACTGAGCTACGGAGACCTTTGAAAGGGTGGTCGGGCGCCCCGGATTTGAACCGAAACCTCGTGATTCCAAGTCACGGATGCTACCAGATTACAACAACGCCCGGAGAACCGACCCTTACGGTCGATTTCGTTTCGTCGTCGGAAAGGTGAAGTACATCAGAGGAGAAAAACTGGTGGAGAACCCGGGAGTCGAACCCGAATCCGCCGCTTGCAAGGCGGCTGTTCTACCGTTGAACTAGGACCCCGTTTGTGCCGACAAGGTGGATTGGCGAGATTTCAATGAACCGATGTAATCCCGCCGGGCATTCGGCACCCACGACGATTCGCATTCCCGCCTCCCGCTGGCAAGGACAATCTTACAGCCCGTTAGCCCCGGCTTGCCAAATATCAAGGAACGTGTTGTTCTTCATGCCGTGGCAGCCACCCTTGAAAAGCAGCAGAACCGGAGATGGCTGACGCCCGGCGCGGACTACCTGTTTTCCGAAATCCGGGACGCGGACCTGCCGAAGAACAAGACGTGGAAATACGGGGACAAGCACCCGAACTCCAAGCTGTTTCCGAACCACGTCCTCGTGATGGTGGGGGAGGAACGGGAGATCGAGGGCCAAGGGACCGTCTCCCAGTGGTATTACGCCGCCGACCGGTCGAACGAAGACTCCTACAATTGGCAGGTCCAAGGCAACGATACCCTGTTCCGGCAGTACTTGGTGCGGCGCACGGAATACCCTCCGACCAGCTACCCGACCGTGGGGACGGCGGACGCGCGCTTCCCGCAATACGTCTATGCCGGCGAGTCGGTGGCGCCTGCCGAAGGCGAGCTCAACTCCATCTACGTGATGGTGACCCGGACCTACTCGATCCCGACGCTCATCACCTACCAATGGGACGAGTCGATCTCACGGACGATCAAGATCACCCGGCAGATCGTGCCTTCCGGAACCGTGCAAGGTTCCTCCACCTCGACCGGCAAGATCATCGAAGTGCAGCCGGGAGATGCCTTCTACGACCTCAAGATCACCAGCGAGGTTCTTTGGAACGCCGCTGACCTCTCGGGGGGCGTCCCAAATTTCCCGATCCAGCTCGACTCGGTGGGCAGCGATGCGAACTACCAGTTCCCGCCCCTGCTGAAGTCGATCAAACTTTTCGGGGCGTGGGCCTACGCGACTTCCGACGCCCCGCCGTCGTACAGCGAGGATTTTTTCTTCGAGACCGACATCACCGAACCACATCCCGGTCCTTTCGAGGCCACCGTCCTCCGTTTCCTCACCCCGAACCCGGATGCCGTGCGGGCACTCTACCCCACCACGCGGATCGTGAGCCGGGCGGAAACCTTCGGCCTCGTGAAAGCGTGGGCGGCGGCAAGCGACGACGGCAACCAGTCCTTCGCGCTCGCCCGTCAGTACAACACCCCGCCAACGGTCCACGATGTCGTCGATCTGCCGGCGCAGGTGAACTATACGCAGGGCGGCGGTATGGCGGGCACAACCTTGGGCAAGGGGTCCGCGAGTCTTCCCGCCACCCCGAACTTCGCCCAGTTCATCGCCTCCACCACCACGATCGCCGGGGTTGACACGAAGCGTTCCCGGCTGGGCCTCTATGAAGTCCAGGTCGTGAAGATCCATGCCGGGGGTGCCACGATCTACGGGGACACCTCCAACCGCATCGAGCGGCCGGGTACCGGTTCGGGCGTCATTTCACCTCCCGGGGACCTCACGGTCTCGGTTTGGATTTCCCCGGGGGAACTCCTTCCGGCTGCCACGGTGGCCTTCGGGCGGGCGATTGCGGCCGGCGCCACCGCCAACATCAGCGTGTGGGCGATCAAGTCCTTCGACATCGAGATCGACCCGGCAGCCGCCTCGTGGATCAGCACGACCGCCACACTCTCCCAATCCGCGGCATGGCCAACCGCCCACACCATCCCGATCACCTATGCGGCCAATGCCACTGGCGTTGAGCGGACCGGCACCGTTCGCTTTGTTGCAGTGGATGGCAAGTTCGTCACGCTCACCATCACCCAACCCGCCGCCTGATGATCGCCGCCCCACTCACTCCGGCACAGCGCATGGCTGCCTCCCTTCCCAAATGGCAGACGGAGGACTACGTCGATCCCTTGTCATTGATCCGGCGCAACCAGGCGCCTCCCGCGCGGCGTTCCTACCCGCCGGCACAGAACAGCAGCCCCGGCCGGATGCCGCTGGTCGCCAAGAACGTGAAGCTGAAGTCGGTCGGGGGCGGGTACGAAGTCTACCTCGAACCCGAGGACGGCGCCGAACCGGGGAGCGACGAGGCCAAGCACCGCTTCCGATCGGTCAAACCGACAGGAGACGGCATCTCCATTCTCATTGAAGCGGCGGAAGAGGCGGAAGAACTTGAGTTCAAGGGAATCAAGGCCGGAGATGACACTCCGATCACCGTCGAGGACGATGGGGAGGCAATCGTGGTGAAAGGCAACAATGTCACCGCGACCGCACGCATCAACAACGGTGGCACCATTACCACCCGCGACGGCCTCATCGAATCCCTTTCCGAAGGAGTCCTTGGAGGGACCGGATCCCTTGGCTACCTCCCTTGTAACGAGACGCAAGCGGTACCGCTCATCAATTGGGTCGAAGGTCAGCTCATGACTAACGGCGATGTCTCTTTCCTGGTTGGAAGTTGTCACACCGATGCTCCGGGCGCATGAGAATTCCGGTCGTCATATTCACGTTTGAAGGCGACCACGCTTGCACGGTGTTCGCGGCGAAAAGCGTCCTTGCCGCAGGATTGGGGCCGGTGTTCATCGAGGTTGACGGGGAGAAGCCGCTTCCGGCCGCCACTACCGCCGCACTCCGTGCGATGGGGTGCCAGTTGAGGGAGACCACGTTCAAGCGCAACATGAACTTGCGGTCGTTGGAGACGTTCCAAGGGATCCTCGACAGCTATGCCTACGTTTTTTCGGTTACCGGTTCCCGGCACCTCGTCAAGCTGGACGCGGACACCTATGTCGTGAAAGCGGACCTGCTGCGCGAGGCGGTCGAGGATGACGTGGCCAGCGCGGGTATGAAGCACGGAACCTACCCCCTCTACGGATTCTGCTACGTCGCTTCACAGCGACTGGTTCTCGCGCTCAAGGATTGGATCGCTGAATGGGGGTCTTTCCCCGGCTGGGGCAACAGCGCGATCGCCGAAGACAGGGTTCTGGGAACGATGTCCGAGAAGCTCGGCCTCGGGGAGTCCCGGCGCTGGGTCTTCGATGCGGAGGGGGGTTTCGGCGCAGGGTACCTCTATTCCAAGGCCAAGAAAACCCTCGTCGAGTATTCCCGGATGTTCGAGGTCGTGACCTTCGGCAACCGCGGCCTGATCCCCGGGGAAATGTCTTCCTGCGCTAAACGCGACCTGGTTGCCGGGACCATGTTGGATTTCCACAAACTCCTCACCGCCGCCTGACCCATGGAAGCCGCTGAATACGACATCACCATCGACCGCGGGTCGGAGTGGTCCAAGGTCCTCGAACTGCTGGACGCCAACGACGACCCCGTGGATCTCGCGGCCGTCTTCTTCAAGGGCGAGGCGAAGGACGTGAACGGCATCAGCCCTGCGGCGATTCCGTTGACCTTCGACCTCGTGACCGACGGCAGCGACGGGCGTGTGACCGCCTCCTTCCCGCTGGCGCAGACCCTCCTCTTCAAGCAGGACGAGGTTTACACCTACGACATCTTCGCGCGCTTCGGTGCCGCGGGAAACAACGACTGGGACCGCCTGCTCTTCGGCGTGGCGACGATCCGTTTCAATATCACGCCGATCATCCCCGCCTGAATTATGGACGACGTCATCACCATCAATATCTACGACCGCGGGGTCTCCACTCCCGCCGCGCACGCGGCATCCCATGCCGCGGCCGGCAGCGACCCGCTCACGCTGTCCTCCAGCCAGATCACGGGACTCGGCACCATGGCCACCCAGGCGGCCTCCGCGGTCAATGTCACCGGGGGCGCGATTGCCGGGGTAACACTCAGTTCCTCCGGCGTCACCTTCACGGGAGGCACGATGAGCGGCGTGGCCATCACGGCCAGCAGCGCGACCCTTACCGGCGGCACGATCAACGGCATGGTGATCGGCGGAAGCGCCCCGGCCAACGCGACCTTCGTGGACATCCTTGCCAACGGAACCCTGGTGGTCACCGGCAACACGACGCTCCTCGGGACCTTGACGCTCGCGGCCCCGCTGCCCCTGCTCCAAGGCGGCACCGGGGCAACCGGGGCCTCCGCCGCGCGTCTGAACCTCGGCGTCGGGTCGCTCGGAACCCAATCCGCATCCTCGGTCAACATCTCCGGCGGCACGATTGCCGCGGTCACCCTCAACGGTTCGGTGATCGGCGGCTCCAGTCCGGCGGCGGGGACCTTCACCGCCCTCAATGCCACCGGACTCACGGTGACCGTGAGCGCGTCGATCGCCACCCTGGCCCTCACGAACGCCTTGGGCGAGGCCTACGGCGGCACTGGTGCCACCACCTACGCCGGAGCCCGTACGAACCTCGGCCTCGTGATCGGGACCAACGTGCAGGCCTACGATGCCGACCTTCAGGCCATTGCCGGACTCACCTCCGCCGCCGACCGGATGATCTATTACACCGGGGCGGGAACGGCCGCCCTGGTTACGGCCACCTCCTACGGGCGTTCGCTCCTCGGGTCGGCGGATGCCGCCGCCGCGCGCACCACGCTGGGGATCACTACCCCTTTGGAGAAGGCTGTGATTTCCGCCACCCTGGCGGCCGGGACCGTGACCGTCGCGGATGCCGACATCGCGGCCGACTCGATCGTGATGCCGCTGCACGACTTGATCTCCGGGACGCCGGGCTTCCTGTCGGTCGTGATTACCGCCGGGGTCGGGTTCGACATCAATTCCAGTTCCGGGACGGATGCCTCGGACCTGCGGATCGGAATCATCTACTGAGGGGTTGACTCGGCGGGCTGAATCTTACAACCTTGCATCCGTGAGTTCGACCGACTTCGACATCATCGAGCAGGATTTCCTCGCCCCTTTGGGCGAACCCGGGGCAGTCAGGTCTTCACTCAAGCTCTGCAACTGGAAGCCTTCCCCCATAGGTTGGGATGAGGTCGAGCAGGAGCCTATCTATGGGGCATGGACTCCGGAAGATGGGGAGAAGCTGGATTGGTGGAAATTCTATCACCTGAAGGCGATGAAGCACACGAAGCCGGAGGCGGAAAGAAAAGACCTCTCCGACGGGTGCGTGTCGAAGAGCTTTGAATCTGCGGCTTTCGACTCCCGGGATCTCGTGGCCCACCGGAAAGCCTTGGTGGAAATCCTCGGTATGGCCGTTATTGCCGCCCTTGACCTGAAGCCCGAAATTCCGGCGCCCGTCCCTACATGACCACCGACATCTTTATCCGCAGTTACGCCCGCGATTTCCCGTGGCTCGCCTACGCCCTGAGATCCATCCAGAAGTTTGCCACCGGCTTCCGGGACGTGGTGGTCGTCATCCCCGACACCGACGACCTGCCGGGCCTCACGGTCGAGCGGGTCATCAAGGTGAAGGACGTGATGCCCGGCTACATGGCACAACAATCCACGAAATTGTATGCCGACACGTTCTCGGACGCGGATGCCTTCCTCTTCATGGACTCCGACTGCATTTTCACGGAGCCCGTCACCCCGGAGACCTTTCTAACAGACGGCCGCCCGAACTGGCTGCACACGCCCTTCGAGAAGGTCGGCGAGGATGCCCGGACGGCGTGGTACGAGGTCATGCGGAAGTGCCTCGGCGAGGATCCTCCCTCGGAATTCATGCGCCGGCATCCGCAGCTCATCCCGAGGTGGGCCTTGGAGGAATTCCGGGGCTTCGTGGCCGCACGCCACGGAGTCAGCCTGGAGCACTACATCAAGAGTCAGCCGCACGGGCAATTTTCGGAGTTCAATTGCATCGGCTTCTATCTGTGGCTCCATCATCGGGAGAAGGTGGAGTGGATCAACACGGAGGAACGGCTGCCGCCGACCGTGCTCAAACAATTTTGGTCGCATGGCGGGATTTCGCCGGAGATCCGGGGAGAAATGGAAAGCCTGCTGGCATGAAAGTCCTCATCGCCGTTCTCAGCACCCGGACGCCCCCGTACGGGGAGATGATCGAGACCTCGAAAGCCACGTGGGACTCGACCGAAGTCCCCGGCGTCGAGACGATCTTCTACGTCGGGGAGCCGGGTTCCGCGCTCGATGACCGGGTGGTCGGCTTCCCGGTGCCGGAAGCCTACCGGACCATGGGGCACAAGAACCTCCAGGCGTGGAAGTGGATGCTCGAAAACCGGGACTTCGACTACATGGCCCGCGTGAACGCGAGCTGCTACGTCCACAAGGCCCGGCTGCTGGAGAACTGCGTTGGCCTCCCGGCAACCGGGTATCTCGCGGGCAGCATCTATCAGGGTGACGAAAAGCGGCCCACGTGGCTGTGGGGCGGCCACCAGTTCCTCATGTCGCGCGACGTGGTGCAGGACCTCGTGAACAATCCGCACGTCTGGAACCACGGCGAGATGGACGACGTGGCATTGTCCCATGCCGCCGCGGCGCTCGGGGTGCAGTTCAGCCACGGCAATCATGCCTGCGCGATCGACTGGCTGGCCGAGGACCTGTGGCGGGTGGTTTCGACCGACGGCACGAATTTCGAGTTCACGGATTGGGCCGACGTGGCCAAACTCACCGGGCAGCACTTCTTCCGCTGCAAGATCGACCTCAAGCGGCATCTGGACGCCGTGGTGATGAAGAACCTTTTCACTTACCTGAAGCCGTGAAATCCTTCTTCAAGAACCTCCTAGCATGGGTGACTAACGAGGAACCGCGGAAAACGAATCTCGTGCTTTCCATGGTACCATTGGGAGGGGCCTCCCTTTGGCAGGATGTCTCGCACCCCTTCACAATCAAACGAGGTAGAAGGGCATTGAAGCTCCAAGTGGACGAGGCGGAATGGCTGGTGTCGGCACTTACGGAGATGCTTCAGCGGCCGGATGTTCGCCGGCCGATTAAAATCGAGGTGAAAGTCAAAACACCCCAAGGATGATAAACACCCTCAACGTCAAACGGAAGCGGTTCGACGGCCTCTTTCAGACCGGCAACCCGGACTCCAAGGAGGTCGTCTTCATGATGGGCTCCTGCCGCGGCGTCCCGCACCTGAACTTCCTGAACGCGGCCAACGAGGGCCGGTTCAAGATCTTCTACGTCGATCCGCACGACTTCCATTGGGACAAGGACGACCAGCTCACCGACCTCCACACCGCCATCGACGCGGTGGCGAAGGACGAACGGGTGTTGGAAGCCCTTCGCAGCGCCACGGTCTTCATCCACGAGCACTACCGGAACTACGGCTGCTTCAACACCGACCGCACGGTGACCGGGAACATCTACGACCACGGCATGGCGGCACCCGTGGACATCTGTCTGCCGAACTTCCACTCGAAGTTCATCCTGTTCCAGGAGATCGCGGATCACAGTCCGATGATCCGGGATGATCTTCGGAAGGGGATGACCGGGACGGCCAAACTGACCGGCGTCGGATCGCTCGTGTCCTTCAAGGAGATGTGCGGGCGCACCAGCTTCCCGGAGTTCGCGGACTACTTCGAGGCGAACATGCGGCGGGTCAGGATGTTCTTCAGCAACAACCACGTCTCCCACCACTTCACGATCCCGTTGTTCCGGATGATGAACGAGAAATTCCTGCACCTCCCGGTGCCGAAATTCTTCTACGACGGCCTCTATCTGACCCCGGACATGTACGCCAATCACGGGGTCGTCCCGCTGACGAAGCACGACGTTGAAGCCCACGGATGGCAGTGGCAGGAACCCCTTGCAGAATTGAGACTATGAAGACCCTCCTCCTCACCGGCATCGGTGGTTCCATCGGCATCCACACTTTCTGCCACCTGATGCACAACACCGATTGGCATTGCATCGGGATCGACAGCTTCAGGCACAAGGGCCTAACAGATCGCCTTGCCGTCGTGCTCAAGGACCACCCGGAATGGAGGGAACGGTTGACCCTCGTCACCCACGACCTGACCGCCCCGTTCTCGGAAATGGCGATCAAGAAGATGGGCCGCGTGGACTATATCATTTCGATGGCGTCGCTTTCCGACGTGCAGGGCAGCATCGACGACCCGGTGCCCTTCGTCCGCAACAACGTGGACATCGTCCTCACGATGCTGGAGCTGGCGCGGGCCGTGAAGCCGGAAGCCTTCATCCAGATTTCGACCGATGAAGTGTACGGACCTTCCTCGGACGACTACCGGTGCAAGGAGTGGGATCCGATCATCCCCTCGAACCCTTACTCGGCGTCCAAGGCGGCGCAGGAGGCCATCGCCATCGGTTACTGGAGGACCTACGGCGTGCCGTTGATCCTCACGAACACGATGAATAACACGGGGGAGATGCAGCAGGGCAACAAGTTCGCGGTCATCATCCAGCGGAAAGTGGCGGCCGGGGAGACGGTGCAGATCCACGGGGAGCCCTGGAAGATCGGAAGCCGTTACTACCTCCACAGCAGGAACCACGCGGACGCGCTGCTGTGGCTTCTCAAGAACACCAAGCCCCATTTGCACGAGGAAGGTGCCCTGGATATGCCGGACCGTTGGAACATCGTCGGCGATGTGCAACTGGACAACCTTGGACTGGCGAAAATGATCGCCGGAATGATGGGCAAGCCGCTCTACTACGAGTACGTCGGAGCCAGCGACACCCGGCCGGGGCATGACAATTCCTACTCACTGGACGGCAGCAAGCTGGCCGAGGCCGGCTGGGAAGCCCCGGTTCCATTCGAGACGAGTCTCGCTGAAGTCGTGAAGTGGCAGACGGCCAACCCTGAATGGATGAACGTATGAAGATCGAAGTCGCCACCATCCGGGTGCCCGGCAACCCGATCTACGACAGCGTGACGGCCCGCTGGCTGGAGACCTACTCCCGTTTCAAGCCGGAAACCCCGCACGACCTGATCGTGGTGGACTCCGATGTGGCGGCGGATCCCGGAGTCCACGGCAGATACAGCGACGACTTCCGTGTGTACACTGGAGGCGGCTGGGATTGCGGCGTGTGGCAATGGCTGGCGAAGACCTCGGACGCCGATCTCCTCGTCTGCCTGAATACCTCCACCTACTTCCATCGCCCTGGCTGGCTGGAGCGGTTCGTCGAGGAGTTCCGGAAGCACGGCGCCGGGCTCTACGGCGCGATGTCCTCCTTCTACCTCTCGCCTCATATCCGGACGCCGGTCTATGTGTTCCCGCCGGAGATCATGCGCGACTACCCGATCCTCTGCGACTCGCGGCAGGGGACGTACACCTTCGAGTGCGCCGGGATGAAGGACACTTTCACGAACCATTGCCTGCGCAAGGGGCTGCCGGTGAAACTGGTCACCTGGGACGAGTGCCTCGACCTCGTGGACTCCCGGAAGCCGGACAACATCTTCCGCCGCGGCGACCAATCGAATATCCTGGTGAAGGACCGCCACTGCGACAACTACGAGGCTTCCGATGAAGCCGGGAAGCGCGAACTCGAACGACAAGCCGACGGAAAATAATCCATGACCACTACCCATAAATACGGAATGATGACGGACAAGGAAGCGGCGCTCATCGACGAGCTGCTCCTCACGCTCAAGGAACGCGATGGCGAGATCCGCTTCCTCGAAATCGGAACCTGCGGCGGCGGCACGACCCGCGGCGTTTACCAGCGCGCCGCGGAACTCGGCTGCCCGGTCCACTGCGAAGGCGTGGACAATGTCGCCGGTTACTGCATGGAGAATCCGCCGCCCGATTATGTCTTCCACTGCGGCGACTCGATGGACATGTGGAGCAAGATCCAGGGCCGGGAATTCAACTTCCTGTTCGTGGACGGTTGCCATTGCCTGAACCATGCGATGTGCGACTTCCTGAACTACTCTCCCTTCGTCAAGGTCGGCGGCTTCTGCCTGTTCCACGACACCGCGCCGAACGCCAACGGCACGCAGGGCGAGTGGCCGCAGAACCACGGCTACGCGGGCCAGCCGCCGTCGGTCCTCGGGGTGCGTTCGGGGCTTGAGAAGACCGGCATCCTCCAAGGCCACCGGGCCGACTGGAAGCTGGTGAAGGAAAGCCGGAACGAAGGCTCCGAGCTGATGGGGATGTGCCTGTTCGAGAAAATCCTGCCACTGGTCTAGCATGAATACGGCACCCCCAGTCAAAATCACCAGCCATTGGCGGATTTACGGCACACTTCCGAATGCGGACCAGCGTTACCCCCATTGGGGTAAAAACTTCCATCTTGGGGTGCAGGCAGACACAATGGAAGAAGCTATTGCTGCGGCTCGTGAGTTCTACCCGGAAGGTAAGTTCGTGAGCTGCAATCACAGTGGCGAAATTCACTTGATCGCGAAAACTCCATGAAGCCCCTCTGCCGCCACTGTTCCGTCCCGCTGTCGAGGACCTTCGTGGACCTCGGCAGCATGCCGCTCGCGAACTCTTATCTCCGCACACCGGACGCCCCGGAGCAGGAATACCCGCTCCACGTGATGGTGTGCGACGAGTGCCTGCTGGTACAGCTCGACACCACGGTCCCCCCGGAGGCGATCTTCACGGACTACGACTACTTCTCCAGTACTTCGCCGTCGTGGGTGGCCGAGGCCGAGAAGAAGTGCGAGCACCTGATCGACCGCCTCACCCTCACGCGGGACTGCTTCATCGTGGAAGTCGGCTCGAACGACGGCTACCTGCTGCGGCATTTCGTGGACCGGGGTTTCCGGGTTCTCGGGATCGACCCGGCGGAGAACTGCGCGGAGGAGGCGGAGAAGAACGGTGTCGCCACCTTGGTTGAGTTCTTCGGCAAGGAAACCGCAACAGGTATGGCAGCGTACAGCGGGCAAGCTGACGTGGTCACCGGAACCAACGTGTTCGCCCATTGCCCGGACATCAACGACTTCGTGGCCGGGCTCGCGACACTGGTGAAGCCGGATGGCGTGGTCATCATGGAGTTTCCACATCTCCTCACCCTGATCGAAGGACGCCAGTTCGACACGATCTACCACGAGCACTACTTTTACTTCTCGCTGCATGCGGTGATGAAGGTGTTCGCGACGCACGGACTCCGGGTCTTCGATGTCGAGGTGCTGCCGACCCATGGCGGCTCGCTGCGGGTCTTTGCGGGGCAGGTGCCGGACTTCGCGCCGGGCTGGCCACACGTCAGGGATGTCCTCACGCGGGAAGCCCGCGCCGGTCTCGACAGGTCCGAAGGCTACGGGGGATTCGCGCCGGCCGTGGCAACCGTGAGGGCGAAGCTGTCGGAGTTCCTGTGCCACGCGCAGAAGACCGGCCGCCGGGTTGCCGCCTACGGGGCACCGGCCAAGGGCAGCACCTTCCTGAACTACTGCGGGGTGACCGCGGAAGACATCGCGTTCACCGTGGACGACAGCCCGCACAAGCAGGGCAAGTTCATGCCGGGCTCCCGGATTCCGATTGTCGGGAAGCAGGCGCTCCTCGAAGCGAAGCCGGACTACGTGCTGGTGCTCCCCTGGAACCTGTTGGAGCCGATCCGGGAAGCGAACCCGGAAGTGGAGGCGTGGGGCGGAAAGTGGGTGACGGCGATTCCCGAAATCAAGATCTTATGACCACGCGGCTTTTCATTGGGGGCTCCGCGGACGGGCGCCGGATCCCTGTGGACGAGGGTGCTACGTATTGGTGTGTTCTTCCGCCTAAACTTGAGGCGAAGGCCCTCATGGCAAGTTTTGACACGGAGCTGGAAATGGAGCCCGAGGTGTACAAACTCGAAGTCCTCCAAGGCCGCGATGCGAAAGGAAAACCTGAGTACTTTGAAGTCTTCATGAAAGCTGGGATTCCGGTTTCCGGAATGATCGGCGAACTGGTAGCGAAATATCCGGATCCAGATAAGATCGCGATTCCCTACGATCTCGCCGAACGACTTGCCGACAGAGGCCTGCCCCACGACAAAGCTTTGGGGGCACTATGGGAACTGGAAGCTATCCTGAACAATCACCTCAAAAAACGCGGAGAATGAGCAAGACCCTCGTCCTCCAGTTCGTGAAGGATTGCGGCCTCGGCAATCAACTTTTTGAGTACGCCGCCGGCTACTCGATCGCGAGGAAACTCGGCATCCCACTCGAACTGTCGTGGCTGGAAACCTCGAAACGCACCTTCGACCTGACGCATTTCGGCATCCCGCGGCCGCCGTTCCGCGCCGACGTGCCGATCGTCAGCCACAAGCTCGGGCAAGGCAACAGGGCGATGATGGAGATCTCGATGAAGGCGGTGGCCGATTCGCCGCACGAGGCTGTCAGGATCTGCCACCCCTTCCAGGATGAGCAGTGCTTCATCGACCATGCTGACGAAATCCGCGAGATCTACAAGCTGGAGCCCTTCCCGCTGAAAGTCCCGGAAGGCAAGACCCCGGTCGCCGTGCAGGCCCGCCGCGGGGACTACGTGAACCACCCGCGCCTCAATGTCACGACTCCGGGCTATTTCCTCAATGGGATGGACTTTGTCCGGCAAAGCGTAAAACACCCCCACTTCTTCATTGTCTCCGACGACCCGGTATGGTGCCGCAAGGAATTCGGTCACCTGCCGGACGTCACCGTGATGCCGCCTCAGCCAGCGATCGACGGCCTGCGCACCATGGTCGCCTGCAAGGCGGCGATCATCTCCAATTCCACCTTCGGCTGGTGGGGTGCCTGGCTGTCCGGATCCGACCTCGTGGTGGTCCCGGAACGCTGGCACAACGGCGGAAATTTCTACGGCAACTGGAAGCCTGCCCCCGACCGCTGGCACCGGGTCCCTGTCACCCGCAAGATCGAGACGAAGCTGGTGGCCTCCCCGCCGCCTCCGCCGGTCGGCTTCCGGGAATACCCGCGGAAGTACGAACGGGCCATCGTGATCCCGTGGCAGCACAAAGGCGACCGCTGGCACTCGCTGCGCTATTGCCTGCGCTCGATCCATGCGAACTTCCAAGACAAGACCTGCCCGATCCTGATCTACGGCACCGGACGGCCGCCCTTCCTTACCTACCAGCGACACCGGGTCATCTACGAGGAAGTATGGACGTATCAGGATGCGTTGATGCGTGGAGTCCAGATCGCGGACGAGGTCGTCTGGATGAACGACGACATCTGCTTCCTCCAGCCGACCGGATGGGACGACCTGCGCCGGCCGCTCCACTACGGGGAATTCTCGCCCGAAACGCTGGCGGACTTCGCGGCTCGCTCGAATCAGTGGCGCGCGGGCGTCCTGAAAGCCGTGAACCGGCTGGGTCCGGCCACCCTGAACTACTCCACCCACACGCCGTACCGGTTCGAGCGGGACAAGGCGGTCGAGTGCCTCCGGGAGTTCGGGATCGAGCACAAGCATCCATTCGAGCTTTACTACTTCAACCGGTACGCCGTCGGCCCGAAGCTGATGAACGGCGAGCGCACGATGGAGCCGGATTTCAAGGATGCCCGCTTCCTGAACCACACCGACCACCGCCTGACCCCGGAACTGAAGGCCGCGATTGCCGCCCGGTTTCCGGACTTCGCGCCGTGGGAGGGAAAGATACCGTTTTCCCCGTGAAGAAAGGGAAACCTCGACATTTCGGATCGCCGTATCTAACCTGCCGTGGATGCCGCTCACGGTCCTCCAGCTTAAAACCCTCTACCGCGATCAAATCGCACCAGGGAACAACGAGGAATTCCTGCGCCTGCTTCAGGAAGCCGAGATCCGTCTCCTTGAAACCGGCAAATGGTCGTGGTGCAAGGCCCGGGACTCCCTGACTTCGGTCAACGGCATCATCACCCTCGATTCCGCGTACGCCGCCATCATCGGTGCGCAGGTAACCGGGCACCCGACCTCCATCCGGGTCGAGGATTTCGAGTTCTACCCCGACGGGGAAGGGGAGATCGAGGTGGAGGGAGGCCCCCTGCGCCTGATCGACCAGGGGCTCGATGGCAGCGAGCAGCGGACTTACAAGCTGGCCGGTGCCGAGGCCGACGACACGATCACCGCGATCCTGCACAAGGCCCCCGCGACCTTGTACGACCCGGATATCGCGGACTCCGATGTCCCGGTCGACGCGACCGTGAACCTGACCTGCCCGGACTCCGGCGCCCTCAAGCTCTGCATGCTGGCAATCCTCTTCGAGGAAGCCCATGATCTGACCTCCTCGCGGGACTATATGGCGACCTGCTACGCCCGGCTGAACGACCGTGAGAAAACCCGCCGCGGTAACGCCCAGGCCGTCCCCAACCTCCGTCCGCAGGGTCGCGGCGTGCGGAACATCCGATCCTTCCGATAAGCCATGGCCCTCGACCGTTGGTCCCGACTCCAGTCCTCCCAATTCGGCACGTCTTCCTCGCTCCGGAACGACGGTCGTGGCGGCAGCACGGGCTCGCAGCTTCGCCGTCTCAACGAGGACTACAACCAGGCCCAGCGCCTCCTCCGCCGCCAAGCCCGCCGCGGGGACGCGAACTCCGCGCTTGCTGCAATTAAGTTGCGGGAAGACGCCCTCGCCCAAGGTATCCAGACCGGCGGCATCCGCCGGAAGGAAGAATACGACGCAGGAATCCTCGGCCGGGTTCAGGCCATGGAACAGGGGGCCGCGGATCGCGAGAGCGCGGTGGCAGCCAATCGCACGATGGCGGAGGAAGCCCTCGCCGGGGATACCCCGACTCTTGCCCCTGAAGCCGCTGGTCCACCTGCCCCGGACCGCAACACTGCCGCCCTCGACATTCTCGAAGGGGTGAAGATGGAGGACGACACCATGGCCCAGCGCGGCCTCGATGCCGCCTCCCGCCTCGGCGTCAGCAATCCGACTTCCGTACTGCGTGGCGATCCGAATCTGCGCTACCGCAAGACCCTCGACAGTGCCCTCAGCGCCGCCAAGTCCCCGGCCGAGATCGAGGCCCTGCGCAAGCGCGGCATCCGCTATGGGGTTACCGCAGCCGATTTCGACCGCCGGGCGAACTGGTGGGAACGTAACCGCAAGCTCTGATGGCAACTCCCCTCGCTACCATGGCCGAGCGGATCGCCCCGACCCGGGCGACCACGGACTATTTCAACCCGGCCGCCGGGCAGTCGGTGATGTCGCGCTACGCGAACGCCGGCCGCCGGCTGGAGGACTCCGCGCTTGCCGCGGATGCCGGGTCGCGCTTGCTCCAATCGCGCGGCGACCGTCTCGCCCTGCGCGGGCGCCAGATTGCATTGGACCGGGACGAGGAGGAATACCGGGAGAAGCAGGACTTCAAGGTCAACCGCGGGCGTTTCCTTGAACAGATCGCCTCGATCAACCCGGAGGCCGAGGACTTCGACGACCAGATTTCCCGGTTGTACACCGGGCTTCCGGCGGGAGCGATGGACGACGACGCCGTGACCGACCTCCTCGCGGCCAAGCGGGCCACGGCAGCCGATGTCCGCAACGAGCGGCAGATGCAGGCCCGCCGCGACGAGGAATTCCAGAACCGTCTCGCCCTGCTCAAGGAACGCTACAACCGGGATCCCCGGCTGGCAGCCCTGACGCCCGAGGAGCGCGACCGGTTTTTCACGCCGGACGGCGAGTTCGATTCCGTGGGAGCGGCCCAGCTTGCCTACCAGAAAGCCCGGCAGGACAAGAAGGCCGACACCCTGGAGGTCGCCGCGACCAAGCGCCAGTGGAAGATCGAGGACATGGCCGACAAGGATCTCGATGACGCCCAGAAGCGCCTCAAGACGCTGGCCAAGGAGCACGCCGAAGGTGATGCCACGGCGTTCCCGAGTCAGGTCGAAGCCATCCGGCAAAAACTCACCAAGGACGGCAAGCCGCCGAAGGAAGAGGATCTGAAGAAGGATCCCGGCTACGCGGCGGCCCGCAAGTACGACTCCTCGAAGTTCGTCTCGGAACTGGAAAGCGCCCGCAACATGACGCAGGACGAATACGTCGCTGCGGGTGGCACCGGCCTCGACGGCACGGCCAAGGAAAAGCGCCGGACGGTGTGGCAAGCGGCTCAGGCCGGGGGGACTGCCGCACCTCCGGCGACCCCTGCGACCGCGAAGGCCCTCGACCGCGATACCGCGGCATCCATCCTTCAGGAAGCCGGAGGCGACAAGGCCAAGGCCCGCCAGCTCGCCCGCGAACGCGGATACTCCTTCTGACCCATGGCGGACATCTTCGACCAGCTCGACGAAGCCCCGGCCGCCCGCGATGTCTTCGACGAGATCGAAGTTCCACGTGGAACATCCGTGGAACAAAACCCGCGGCGTTCGGCCTATAAAGGGCTCGCGGAATCCCTGACGGCGGCGAACCTGCTACCTTCGGCCACCGCCGCCCTCGGCGGCGCGAAGGACAAGGGAATCCGGCGCAAGCCCGATGGTGACTGGGATCTGCCGTTGATGGCCCCGGTACAGGACAACCCGGTGGTGCAGGGCATCACCGGGGCCACGGTCAGCGGGGCGCAAAAGATCGGCGCCCGTTTGGACCAAGCAGGTCCGGGGATCGACCAGAAGGCCATCCAGAAGATTTTCCACGATTTCCAGCAGGCCAATAATCTTTCGGACGACGAGGTCGCCGCCGCATGGTCGGACCTGGGGAACCTCAACCGGAAGTGGGAGGATTCCGAGGGCGCGCGGGTCCTGAGCGACGGCACCCTGATGCCAAACGCGCAAAACTCCGACTGGTTGGACCCGGAGAAGGCCAAGGCGATCGTCGAAAGTTCGGCTGCTTCCCCGGAATCCAAGGCGGCCGTGCTCGCGAACCTCCCCGACATCCAGGCCGAGATCGCCCGCGAAAAGCTGGCGGCCTATGCCGCCGCCTCGTCCGCAGTCGGCACGGTGGCCGATGCCAATCCGGCCGGTGCCCTCGGCGCCAAGGCGCTCGAAGGCTTCACTCCGCCGGATGAATGGGCGGCGGCCAACAACCGCAAGGACCTCGGCACCCCGCAGTTCGTCCGGGACTACGAGGCCGATGTCTTCGGCCGGGCATCGGGTCTCAAGGAAAAGCTCTGGGGACTGGCGGGCAAAGGGGTGACCGGCGGCACCAAGCTCGCTGACACCCTGCTCGGGCTCGCCGGATACGCAGGCAGCGATGCCGCCGCCGGGCTGGCGGGCGAGGGCGCGGAGGCCTCCGCGCTCATCAGCCAAGGACTCCCGGACACCGGCCTCGCGGGCGCGGTCGTCGAGGAACTCCCGTCGTTGGCCTTCCAGGTCGCCGTGACCAAGGGCCTTGGCATGGGCGGGAAAGCCCTTGGCACCATGGGGGCTTTCGCCACCGCTGGCGCGCAGTCCGCGGGCCTCACTTTCGCCAACGAGATCGCCGACGGCGTGACCGAGGAGGAAGCCCGGGAAAAGGCGACCAAGGCGGGCATCAATACCGCCCTGATTACCGCGGCTTTCGGCGTTGGATCGCTCGGCGGCGTGGAGCGCGTGGCGGCCGGGAATGTCGTCGGCCTGACGCTCCGGGACCTTCACCGGATTGCCCGAGAGCAAGGGATCGCCTCGCTGGCGAAAAGCCCGGAACTCAGGAAGCTGGCGGCCGGCATCGCGGGTTCGGTCGCCGGGGAAGCCACGGAAGAAGGCCTGGACGAACTCATCGGCAGTTTCCTTACCGCGGATCCGGACTCCAATCTCGCCGACGCGTGGGGCAATGCCGTGGAGGCGGCCAAGGTCGGCGGCTTCCTCGGTGGCACCGTGGACGTGGTCTCGCGGGCCGCCCCGATGGAGCAGGAAGCCCGGCAAATGATCGTGGAGGCGGCCACCAGTGCTCCGGAAGCGGCGGCTGCGGCGATGGAAGATCTTGAAAGTTCAACCCAAACTGAACTCGATGAAGAACGCCTCCCACCACTCGAAGAAGCTGAACCTGCCGTCGCCCCTCTGCCGGAAGTTCAAGAAGAAACCGCTGCCTCCGGACGCCCGGACGAAGAAGCACTCGGCCTTGGGCCGGTGGAAGCGCAAGCTCCGGCGACAGTTGAAGGAGGGGTTGTAGCCCCGGATGTTTTCGACGAAATTTCACCTGAACCACAAACCCCGATACCCGATGAAACCACGCAACAAGCGGAAGGGCAAGGGCGGCGGCAAGAAGTGCTGACCCCGGAGGATGGCGTCGGCACTACCGACGCCATCCCCGCCGGCCCCAACGCCTATTCACCGGAAAACCTCGCGACCGTCTTCGACCTGACGCCCGAGCAGGCGCAGGCCACCGACACCCTCGTCCGTGCGATGGGCCTCGATACCTCGCAGATCCTGCTCAAGAAGGGCGGGACGCCGGGTCGCGGGCTCGACCAGGGCACCGCGGTCATCAAGGGTATCAAGGGCTCCTTCGAGGTGCTGGCGGACTCCGGCAAAATGCTGCTGCGCGGCCTATCCAACCCGGACGTCTCGACCGGCATCCATGAACTCTCCCACGTCGCACGCAAGACCCTCTTCGATCGCGAAACCCCGGTTGCCGGAATCACCCCCGAGGACATCGAGGTGGCCGAGGCGTGGGCCGGGGCCAAGGACGGCCGGTGGGACACCAAGGCCGAGGAGAAGTTCGCCCGCGGCTTCGAGAAATACCTGCGCGACGGGGAAGCCCCGGTGCCGGAACTCGCGTCGGTGTTCTCAAAGATCGCCGAATGGTTCAAGGGCATCTATCAATCCTTGAAAGGCACGCCGCTGGACCTCCAGGTCACCCCGGCGATGAAAGCCGTGTTCGACGCACTGGTGACGCGTGGTGAACAGATCACCCCTGCCACCGCTGCCGAAACGCCGGAAACCCGCATAGTTCAAGGGTCGCAAGCTGAAGCCACGCCGGAAACCGTGGACTCAACACCGCCGGAACAGATCACCCCCCGAGAGCCCGATCTCACCTCCACCAAGAATGCCGCCACCGACGAGGATCTGGCGCGCATGGGCTTCGATCCCATTGCCGCCCCGGCGAAAAAGGCTCTCGGGACTTCGTGGGATGAGGCGCTCGCCATCACTGCGGCCGACACCGACGCCGGCACCAAACTGGTCGAGGAACTCAACGCGAATCCGCGGGCCTTGCGCGACGACGTGGAGAACGGTGTCCTGCTCGACGAGCTGGCCAAGCGCAAGCTGGCCTTCGGCAAGGCGCAGCAGGACTTCGTGGCCGCCGTGGAATCCGGGAATCCGGTCGAAGAGGAACGCACCCAGCGGTTGCTCGATGACGCGCGGGCACGGGCTTACGAGGCGATCACGGCGGCCAAGCTCACCGGCACTGCCTGGGGCCGGAGCGGGCGCTTCCGGCAACTGGCGATCGACGAGGACTGGTCGCTGGTCGCGATGGAGAACCGTTTCGTCACCGAGGCCAACGGCGGCAAGCCCGCCTCGGAAGCCCAGCTCAAGGAGATCAAGGAACTCCATGACCGGATCGCCAAGGCGGAGAAGGAACTGGAGGAATTCCGCATCCGCGAGGCCGAACGTATTTTCAAGGCCGAACAGGAGGCCCGGAAGAAGGCCAAGCCGAAAATCCGCAAAGCCCTCGGGTCGCGAATCGGGGCCGCACGCAAGCGACTTCAGGAGCAGGGCTTCCTTGCCGCCGACGGAGCCGGGGAGTTCCTGGCGCAGGAGGCGCTGCCGGAGCAGACCTTGGAGGACTTGGCGACCTTCGGCGCAAGCTGGCTGGTGGATACCGACTTGGACCTGCGGAATTTCACCAACCGGGTGCGGCGGACCTTCGGCGACCTCGCCGTCCCGCACGCCGAAGCGATCCTTGCCAAGGCCAAGGAAATCCTGAACACGGCCGCCGATGCTGCCGTGGAAGATGCCCCGGTGCAGGGCCGCACCCGTGAGAGCATTCTCGAAGACCTCGGGGACACCCCCTCCGGCAATGATATTTTCCAGCTTGCCCGCCTGCACGTCAACGCGGGCGTGGAGGGCTTCGAGAACGTGATGGCCGCGGTGCTGGAAGACCTGCGGCCGACCTTTCCGGAAATCACCCTGCGCGAGATCCATGACGCCTACTCGGGCTACGGCAAGACGGTCTTCCCGAGCAAGGCCGAGGACCTCGTGAAGCTGCGCGAGTACCGGCAGCTTGCCCGCCTGACCTCGCAACTGGAAGACGCGGCCAAGGGTGCCGCGCCGAAGCGTACCGGCGTGCAGCGGGACAAGGCCAGCGAGCGCGTCCGGACCTTGCAGAAGGAGGTCAAGCGGATGATGCGCCAGATGGGCGTCGAGGCATCCGACTCCAAACGCCTCGCGACCTCGCTGGACGCGATCAAGAACCGGCTGAAGAACGAAATCGAGGAACTCGACGCCGCGATTGCCACGGGCACTCCCAAACCGGAGCCCGGCGCCACCCCGGCCTATGATGCCGAGGCCACCGCGCTCAAAGAACAGCGGGATGCCCGGAAGGCGGAATACGACGCCCTGTTCCCGAAGCCGGGCAAGACCGACGAGGATCTGATCGACGAAGCCCTGCGCTCCCTCGACCGCCGGATCGCCGAGAACGAAAAACTGGTGAAGGACGGCCTCTCCAAGCGCCCGGTGGCGGCCAAGGACCGTGACGTCTGGTCGAAGGAGATCTCCGAGCGCCGCGCCCGTCTGAAGGAACTCTCGGAGGAACGGAAGGCTCTCGGGGACGCCGAGGCGGAACGGCTGGAGCGCAACAAGAAGCTGGTGCAAAGCCGGATCACCAAGATCCGAGACCGCTTGGAGAAGGGCGACTACGCGCCGGCCGCGAAGAAGGATCCGGTCCTTCCGGACAAGGAGCTCGAAGACCTCCAGCTTGAAGAGTTCCAGGCCAAGCGTGCCCTCAACGAGAAAATCCTTGAGGCAAGGCTGGCTGGCCGCAGCAAGCTGGAACGCTTCCGGGACAATTCGATCGACCTGGTTTCCACGCTCGGCCGCGCGCTCATGACCTCCTTCGACCTCGGCCATTTCGGGCGGCAAGGCGGGCTCGTGAATTTCGCGCGCCCGGAAGTGACGGTGCGGAATTTCAAGAACCTGTTCACGTTCTCGGTGGATTCCGCGGACAAGGTCCAGATGGCGATCGAGGGCAAGACCCCGGAAGAAAAAGCCCTGTTCAAGCGCGCCAAGGATGCCGGGCTCGGGCTCACCGAATGGAGGGCCGGGCACAAGCTCAACGACATGGAGGAACTCTTCCGGAGCCGGATCGCCAAGAAGATCCCCGGCGTCGGGGCTTCCGAGCGGGCCTACGTGTCGTACATGAACGCCCTGCGCTTCGACTACTTCAACACGCTGGCCAAGGCCCTCCCGCGGCCGACCAAGGAGAACCTCGCGGAACTCGCGAACCACGTCAACAACCTGACCGGCCGCGGCAGCCTCGGGAAGTGGGAGAACTCCGCGAACCTGCTTGCCACCATCCTGTTCTCGCCGAAGTACTGGTCCAGCCGCCTGCGGGTCGCGGGCAACGCGCTCGTGCTGCCGCTAGAAGCGACGGCCCGCGCCGCCGGTCTCGACTTCCGCAAGAAGGAAATCCGGGATGCCCGGCGGATCATCGCCAAGGAATACGGCCGCATGGCGATCGGCGGTTCGGCGTTCTACGGCCTGATCGGCTTGGCCGCGATGATGGCCAAGGGCCTCGCGGACGACGAGGACGAGAAGCCCCTGTTCACGGTCGGCATGGACCCGACGTCCAGCGATTTCGGCAAGCTGGTGTTCCGTAACGGCAGCCGCCAGGACCCGATGGCGGGCATGAGCCAGAACATCGTGCTGCTCTCGCGCCTGCTCTCCGGGAAATCCACCAACACCGAGGGCCGGGTCACCGATCTCGACGAGGATCCGAACAACAGCCGCCTGAAGGTGCTGCTGCGGATGGGCCGCTCGAAGCTGGCCCCGATCCCGGCTTCCGCGGTGAACATCCTCGACAAGAAGGATGCCCAGTACCAGCCGACCCGGATCGAGAAGGAACTGTTGGGGCTCTACCTGCCGATCTCCGCGGCGGAGACGATCAACGGCTTCCGGGAACTCGGGGTTGCCGGCGGCACTGCGGCGGCGATCTCCGGCTTCTTCGGCCAAGGGGTGAATACTTATGGCGAAGGCGTCGAGGACAAGGACATCCGCGAGGACATCCTCACGGGAATTTTCCGCATCAACCCGGAACGCTACGAAGAATGATCTCCATCGCCTCCGACACCACCATGCCGCCGAACGGCTGGAAGCTCACCGTCCCGGAAACCGGGGTCACCGTGCGCGCCAATTACGCCGGCAGCCTGCTTGCCAAGGTCAACGCCCACCGCACCGCCAATGGTCTTGAACCGATGGGGCGGCCGGAGTTCGAGGATGCCGTCTGCCGGGAGAGCGGCCACGGGGCGCCGTGGTGCTCGGGGGTAAAGAATCCCCGGCCGCCGACCACGATGCATCGCGTGAGATCTTTTCTCCGCACAATGAAAGTCGTGGTCAAGGAACGGAAGTTCGTGAGCAAGGAAGAAAGGGAACGCCGGATGGCGATCTGCCGGGCGTGCCCCCTCCTTTCCATCGAAGGCCTCGGGTGTCATGGATGTGTGGAAGATCTCCGTGAGGTCGAGAAGGAAGTCGGGCCGCTACCGTCCGGCAACGTCCTTGCGTGCGGAGCATGCGGCTGCCTTGTGGTCCTCAAATCCGCGATAGCCAATGAGTCCTTGGACCGGGCGGAAGCCGGACAGGAGATAGCTTATCATGAATCCTGCTGGCGACTATTCCCTTGAATTTTAGGCGGTGTGTTGAACGCCGCGTCTTCTGACCACCCAAGCGCGATTCTACCGCGGACAGTGGTAGGGGGCAGCCCCCGAATCCGACAAGCAGCAGCGAAAGCCATTTCAACCCCATCTAGGACTACCCGCCTCACTTTCAGAGGAGTTTTTATTGCTTCCTCAAGAGGCATCCTTTTCACGAAAAGCCGATACTCCAAGGTAGTCCAGTGCATGCCGGTTTCCCGCGCCAATTCGCCCACACAAACTACGCGGCCGTCGGGTAGGCTGATTTGGTGAGAGGTCGTTCGATTCTTGGCTTGAACGAACCAGTCTGCCCAACGACAGTTTTCGGGGCTGTAACCTTTGGTCCCGTCTATTCGGTCTAGGGATGCCTTCTTGAAGGGCCTTTCACCCATATCTTCTAGAAAGTTGGTGAAGGTAAGCCATCTTTCACATACTCCGATTCCTTTATCTGCGTAAAGCTTTCGGTCATTATGGCCTTTCGCCCGACTGATCATTGCACTCCATGTCTTGTGGGTGTCGGTTCCCCAATGGCCATGTCGAAGTCTTGCGGCAGGCATCTTGTGGATAAAGAAAGCCCGTCCAGTTCACCCCTTGCACCCAGCAAGCTGGAAAGGTGAGCCCGGACGGGCGAATTTGGCAAACTCGGTGCGCAGGTGCATTCCGCGCAGTGTCGAAGAACCTTTGGCCGAAGGCACCGATAAAGTCAAGTTCTAACAGTTCGGTGAAATCCAGAGGCATTCCGTCCGCCGGTCGGTGCTCATGTTCGCCCGGTAATCCTTGCTCACGACCTTCCAGTCGAACATTTCTTCGAGGATCGTGTAAGCCTCGCAAGGGTAGCCGGAAAGCACGACCTTCGCCTTCAGGTTGAGGATGGTGGAGACGAGTTCATGGTGAGCATCGAAGTCCACGGCATAACGGGTGCCCGAGCGCGTGCCGTGACAGTATGGCGGGTCGATGTACATCAGGGTCTCCGGGGAGTCCATCAGGCGCATGAACTCGAAGGCATCGCGCTCGTAGATCATCACGTTGGAAAGCCGCTCGGCGATGAGCGGCAGCGCGGCTTTCCAGTTGCTCCAGTCCTTGGCGCAGTTCCGGAAGGTCCGCTGACCCTCTTTGTCGAAGTTGGAGAGTGAGACGTTCCCCATCCGCAGCGCCGTGCCCTTCGTGCGGCCGTCGGCGATCCCGGCGATCCCGGCGACCTCGATGCCCATGAACGACCGGACACAAAGCCTGCGTGCCCGCTCGACCGGATCTTCCGCGGGCTCGCGGGTCGCCTCAAGCTCGGCCTTCGCGTACGGCGTCCATCGTAGCTTGCGCATCAGTTCGGCGGCCAGCTTCCGGTTCTGCATCACCTGGAACAGGTTCACCACGTCCCGGTTGAGGTCATTGATGATCTCGCCCTTGGGCGCCGGATCCTTCGCGAGCAGGACCGACGCGGCCCCGGCGAACGGTTCGGCGTAGAACTGGTGCTCGGGGAGATGACTCGTGATCCAACCCCGGAGCTGCCATTTGCCGCCGAAGTATCTGAGGAGAGGGCGGGTGGGCTTCATTTCCTGTGTGGTCCGGATTTCCATTTCTCGGTCACCATGGCGACGGCATCGGTCACGCTGCGCGCGATCCCGGCAACCCCGCCGAAGGAGCGCACGACGCCGATGAAGGAGGCTTGGGACTGCTTGCGGCCCTTCGAGGTGTTGTCCTTCTCCTGTTTCGTCTCGATGGCGCAGAACACTCCGATCGTCCGGCCGACATCCTCGGCGGTGACGACGTGGGGCACGATGCCGATCAGGTCGGAGGCCCCGGGGACGCCGATCTTCACCGGGCGGCCGTCCATGGTCAGGAAGGTCCCGACCTGGTAGCGCAGGAACATGCCCGCCCGGAGTTCGGAAAGCTTCAGGCGGATGTCGGTCTGGATCCGGGATTCGCTGCTCATGGTAGGTCGTCGATGTTCACGGGCCGGCTGCGGAATTTCTTGGAGGCCCAGTAGTAGGGGCTTTTGTATTTCCGTGCGCGGGCGATAGCGAGCAACTCGCCGAAAGTGGTGGCGTTCTTCTCCTCTAAACGCTGTTCCTCGGCAGTCTGCTGCACTTCGACGAGATGGCCCTCGACCATCTTCATCGACAGGAAGGTCTTCACGCGCGCGGGGTATACGTAGCCGCAGTACGGGCACTTCGGTTTCGACAGGTGGACGGAGAAGCACTCCTCGCAGGTCCTCGTCGGCGGGGCCTTGCCCTGCTGGACCTTGCGGCCCGGGTCCAAGGTCCATTTGTGCTCGGTCGAGGCGAAGCCGTGTTTCACGACCCAGCGCCCGTTGACCATGCTGCCGACATTGCCGACGTGGTCGAGCACGAAGCCGAACTCCCGCTCGGCCGAAACCCGGATCCGGCCGATCTGCTGGAGATGCAGACTGAGCGATGCCGTGGGCCGGAGAAGCTGGACCGCGGCCACGGCCGGCACGTCGAGGCCTTCACCGATGAGATCGCAGGAGGTGAGGATCTGGTACTTTCCGGTACCGAGTCCGGCGATCCGGTCGTCGCGCTCGGCGTCGTCGAGCTTCCCGTCCACCGCGGCGGCCCGGTAGCCTGCGAGGCAATACTGCTCGGCGACATGATGAGCGTGGGCCACCGAAGTACAGAACACGATCATCGAGACGCCGTCGCAGATCTTCCGGTAGTGGGCGATGGCATCTCCGGTGATCGTGGGCTTGTCCATCTCCTCCTCCGTCTGCCGGGGTGCGTAGTCCCCGGCCTGCATTTTCAACTTCCCGATCTCCGCCTTCACCGGGGGCGCGAAGTATTTCAAGTGCGGCAGGAATCCGTTTTCCGTCAGGTAGGCATTCGTCGGGCCGAGGAGCATGCGGTCGAACACGGTGCCAAGCCCGGCACCGTTCAAACGGCACGGGGTCGCGGTGAAGCCTAGCTTGGCCGCTTCAGGGAAATGGTCGAAGATCTTCCGCACGGTCGGGCTCGTCCCGTGGTGGCATTCGTCCAGGATCATGAGATCGGGCGGCGGCAGGTCTTCAAGACGGCGGACGAGGGTCTGCGTCGAGGTCACGAGCACCTGCTGCCGGACGTCGGGCTTCGTGCCGCCGCGGAGCACGCCATGGGAGATACCGAAGGCCGTGAGCGTCCGCGAGGCCTGCGCGAGCAATTCCTGGCGGTGGGCGAGGATCCACACCCGCGCGCCCTGCGCCGTTTCATCCAAAGTGATCCGGGAGAACACCACCGTTTTCCCTCCGCCGGTCTGGAGCACCACCATGGGGGCCTTGAAGCACAACTCCAGCGAGGTCCGGACATCGGTGACCAGATCCTGCTGATAGGTGCGGAGGGTGGGGATCATGCCCAAGCGGCGAACTCGTCCCAGAGGTTGACGATCTCCTTGCCCTCCATAAGGGCATAGGCCACGCAGTTCCCCGTGCCGCCGGCCGTGCCGTTCCAGAGGGCCAGCACGAGGTCGGCATCGTCCGCCATCGCCTCGTTGCGGCGCTGCATCTTTTCCGGAGCGTAGCCGCCGGGGCAGATGATCCTCCGGCTCGCGCATTGTTGCAGGAGTTTGGAGTAGAACTCCACGCTCCGCGTGGGCCACTTGTCCGCCTGACCCTCGAACGGCAGGTACGCATGAACCGGCAACAGGCGGTCCATGGCCGCGACGGCGAGCGCCTGGTCCCAGCCGAGGGTCATCCCGGAGATGACCTCGGTGACCCGGGGATTCCGGTCGAGCCAGCCGCCGGCAATGGTGACGAGCAGGGCGAAGGTGTCGGGGTGATAACCGTTGTCGCCGAGGGAGGATGGCCGATGGCCGGTGCCGCAGATTTTCATGGTTTCAGTTTCTCGATCTTCTTCAGGATTTCGATGCGTTCGGTGCGTTGCAGCGCGACCAGCAGGTCCCGCAGGACATCGGGCCGGGTCCCGCAGCTTTCGGTGCGTACGGCTTCCATCATGACCGCGCGCTTCAGGTCGTCGGCGGCCGGATGTTCCCGGACCCACGCGCGCACCTTCTTCGCGTTGCCGAGGAAAGGCGCGAGGCGGCGGCGGTCGCAGGGCCGGAGATTCGGGGTAACGGGGAAGAGGTCCATCAATCGTCCTTGAGGTAGTACGGAACCCGGGCACCGGAGGATTCCAGCGGGAAGCTTTCGGCCCAGGGCTGTTTGGAGCAGAAGAGGCGCATCAGTTCATCAAGATCCCCGGTGTCCATGCCGAGGATTTCATCGTGGATAATCATCCGGATGTCATAGCCGTGGCGCTCGGCCTGGATGCAGCCGTGGTTGAGCAGATCCGCGCCGGTCGCCTGGACGGCGTTCTCGAACAAACGGCTGCCCCACGTGGTGATCCGGCCCCAACCGGCATTGTTGGGCCGGCGGCCGTAAAACGAAATCTGGTCGATGAAGTAGCCCTTGCGCTCGGCCTTCCACTCGCTTTCGGCCATCTCTTCGGCCGTGTAATCCTTCCAGGTCCTCTTGACCTCCGGATGCGGGTAGAAAAGTTTCCGGCCGCTCGGCAGCCGCATCACCAGATAGACAATGCCTGAAATGCGAGTGCGTCCGAAGGCCAGCTTGCCGTTCGCGGCAAGGGTGGTCTTTCCGTCGCGGATCGCGGCCTTCGCGGCTTCCTCGATGTCCCGCCAGCATTGGACGGTCTCGGGGTGGTTGTCCCGGTAAATCTTCACCCACTCGTTGCACTCTTTGACCGTCTTCTCGATGCCATAATCCTTCAACAGGGCTTCGCGCAAACCCCGGCCGCCGACACCGAAACAACACCCGAGTTCGACTGGCTTGGCGATCGTGCGCTGGAGCGACGAC
>Ga0307408_100000376_pt1 | contig 40776 bp, 30 predicted proteins | sample 322Cmetagenome_FD_202116 | JGI IMG/M metagenome (GOLD analysis project Ga0307408, IMG submission 202116) | Maize rhizosphere microbial communities from greenhouse at UC Davis, California, United States - 322HYB-C-3 | ecosystem: Host-associated > Plants > Roots > Rhizosphere > Soil | place... | reverse complement strand
GTGCCAGTCGATCCGCGCCACCCAGGGCAAGGGGCTGATGCCGGACGGCAGCAGCCGCTTTTCCATCGATGGCCAGCCCATATTCCATTACATGGGCACCTCGACCTTCTCCAATTACATCGTGGTGCCGGAAATCGCGCTGGCGAAAATCCGTTCCGACGCGCCCTTCGATAAAGTCTGCTATATCGGCTGCGGCGTCACCACCGGCGTGGGCGCGGTGCTGTTTACCGCCAAGGTGGAAGCGGGCGCCAATGTGGTGGTGTTTGGCCTGGGCGGCATCGGCCTGAACGTGATCCAGGCCGCGAAGATGGTGGGCGCGGACAAGATCATCGGCATCGACCTGAATCCGGAACGCGAAGCCATTGCCCGCAAGTTCGGCATGACGCACTTCGTCAATCCGAACGAGGTCGACAACGTGGTGGACGCCATCATCCAGTTGACCGATGGCGGCGCCGATTACAGCTTCGAGTGCATCGGCAACACCACCACCATGCGCCAGGCGCTGGAGTGCTGCCACAAGGGCTGGGGCCAGTCGATCATCATCGGCGTGGCGGCGGCGGGGCAGGAAATTTCCACCCGTCCATTCCAATTGGTGACGGGCCGGGTCTGGAAAGGCTCGGCCTTCGGCGGCGCGCGCGGCCGCACCGATGTGCCGAAGATCGTCGACTGGTATATGGAAGGCAAACTCAACATCGATGACCTGATCACGCACAAGCTGGCGCTGGACGACATCAACAAAGGGTTTGACTTGATGAAGAGCGGGGAATCGATCCGTTCCGTCGTCATGTATTAACTTCCGGTTTTGAGCTGAATCAGCAGGCTGCGCCGTCCGGTTTGCAGCCTGTCGCATTTCCCGCCGGTTTCCTCTCTCCTTGCCTTATCGTTGCTCCTGACCCCGGCACGCACTAGTCGCGCCCCGATGTAGAAAAAAAGTTCTAGACAATAATGTCTAGATCATTTAATCTACTTTGCAACCAACCAGGAGCTGTGCATGACCCCAGACGCTTTTTTCTCAGCCTTGTTGCCGGCCATCGGCTGGTCGCTGCTGCATTTTGTATGGCAGGGGTTACTGATTGGCTGCGGCGCATCGCTGGCGCTGCATGGTTTGCGCAATGCCCGCCCGCAGGCGCGCTATGCGGTGGCCTGCGCCGCGCTGCTGCTGTGCGTGGCGCTGCCGCTGGCCGGCATCGTATTGCGCCTGGCGGAAGCGGCGTCGTTGCCGGCCGCCGTTGCGGCGGCGGACGGCAACTGGCTGGCGGCGGCCGGCGCGCCCGCCGTGCCGGAACTGATGGATGCCGACCAATGGACGTCGTGGCGCTACCTGGTGCAGCGCCAGTTGCCATGGCTGGTATTGCTGTGGGCGGTGGGCGCGGCGGTCATGACCTTGCGCCTGTCGCTGGGCTTGCTGTGGGTGCGTGAGCGCACCCTGCAAGCCGCGGATGTGACGGACGCGGCTTGGCAGCGGCGCCTGGACAGCCTGGCGCTGCGCATGGGGCTCAAGCGCGAAGTCCGGCTGGCGATTGCCGGACACCTGGAAGGGCCGATGACGGCCGGCTGCTGGAAGCCGGTGGTGCTGGTGCCGGCTTCGCTGGTGACGGGCATGCCGCCGGACCTGCTGGAAGCGCTGCTGGCGCACGAACTGGCGCATGTCCGCCGCCACGATTACCTGGTCAACCTGGCGCAAAGCGCCATCGAGATTTTGCTGTTCTACCATCCGGCCGTGTGGATGCTGTCCAACCGCATCCGCGTCGAACGGGAACAGATTGCAGACGATATAGCCGCAAGCACGCTCGGCGAACCGCGGCGCCTGGCCCTTGCATTGTCGGAACTGGACCGCTTCCAGTTCTCCACCCCCCAACTGGCCCACGCGGCCCACGGAGGAAACCTCATGTCCCGTATCAAACGCCTGGTCCGCCCAGGCTCCGAACCCCTCAGCTGGAAAATCGCGGCGCCCCTCCTGGGGCTGTGCACGGCATGCGCCATGCTGTATGCCCATGCGGCGCCTGCCGTCGACACGGTGCGCGGCAATATCACGGTGACATCGGAAAACAACAGTGCCAATGACGCCAACCGGGCCAATGAAGCCAACCGGGCCAACGACGCCAACCGGGTCAATGAAGCCAACCGGGCCAATGATGTTAACCGGGCCAATGACGCCAACTGGGCCAATGATGCCAACCGGGCCAATGACGCCAATCGCGTAAATGACGCCAACCGCGCCAATGCCGGCGCCAGCCGCGTCGCGGCGGGGGCATCGCTGTCGGGCGGCGAAGAACTGGTGGAAGACGGACCGGTTCCGCCAGCGCCGCCGGCACCGCCGGCCGTTGCCGCGCGTGCAGCGCCTGCAGCTCCTCCTGCGCTTCCTGCACCCCGTGCATTGCCTGCGGCGGCTGCCTGGCCAGCCGTCGCCGCCGCGCCTGCCGCACCGGCGGCACCCGCAGTACCAGCCGCTCCGGCTGCACCGGCCTTGGCCGAGCCGCCCGGCGTGCCCGCCGTGCCGGGCGCGATCCCACGCCCGCCCAAGCCACCGAAACCGCCGAAGGCCCCGCGCATCGACCTGCACGGTGAAAATTTCCGCCACCTGCACATCAGCAATAACAACAAGGATACCTACGCGGTGGTGCAGGGCAACCGCAATATTTCGCTGTCCGGCACGGAAGCCGATATCGATGAATTGAAACGCCTGAAAGGCGCCGTCAAAGGCGATTTCATCTGGTATCGCAGCGGCGGCAAAGCCTACCTGATCCAGGACCCGGCGCTGCTGGCCAAGGCCAACGCCGCCTGGGCGCCCACGGAAAAGCTGGGTGAGCAAATGGATGCGCACGGCAGGGTGATGGACCAGCACAGCCAGGTCATGGATGGCTTGTCCGCCAAAATGGATGCGCTGCAGGCGCAGCGCGAAGGCAACCAGGCCGAGCGCGAAGCCCGCCGCGCCGCCGAGCGCAAGATGGAACAACTGGCACGCCAGCAGGAAGCCATCGGCCGCCAGATGGAAGCGGCCGCCCGCAAGATGGAGCGCGAGCGCAGCGATGGCCAGCGTGACATCAGCCGCCAGCAGATGGAGGAGCTGCAGGCGAAGATGGAGCCGCTGACCCGGCAAATGGCGCAAGCGTCGCAAGAACTGGCGAAAAACCATGCGCAACTGGCGGCGGCCCAAGAGCCCATGAAAGAATTGGGCCGCCAGATGAAGGAAGCCAGCCAGCCCATGAAAGAGCTGGGCCGCAAAATGGGTGAGCTGGGCCGTGAGCAGGCGCGTATCAGCCGCGAAGCGGACAAGACCGTGCGCGGGCTGATCGAAGAGGCGGTGCGCAGCGGCCAGGCCCGTCCGATGCTGTAGTACTACGCCAAGCTGGCACCAATCTGATCGGGCCGGCTTGGCAATGCCGAGTAGCCTGTTCTGCTGCGATTAAGGCACGACCCTAATGCCGTTCAGTTAAACGCTGAGCGGCGGATGCCGGCCTGTGATAACGGGCTGCTTGCTTGCAACGAACGCCTGGTCGGTTAATTTAATTACACGCGAAAAGTAAGGAAATTAACAATCAACAATAGTTGGCTATAGTGAAGTTCGATATGGCGGGTGAGGGTATTGACTGTCGGGGCCGAACCATCGCAGATGGGGCGCATCATTGTGCTGATGGCCGCACGCCGGGAGTGGTGCCGCCCATATGTTTGGTAGCCGCAATTAGCCGTAGATTTGCTTTTACCTAATATCCTGGCAGGGTATCAGCCGATATTCTGTTAAATATTTCACTTTGGAAACTAAAGGTCTGTTCCAATAGCCCGTGGAGAGGATCATTGGTAATAACTTTTCTTGCGTTCTCACACAATTCTTTCTTCACATGATTTGGAAGGCTTCTGTGGAATATTTTTGCAGAAAACATAATTTTATCGCGGCTCTCAAAATAATCTTTAGCAATAATTTTTTCTTTTTCTGACGATGATATCCTAGACTCTCCTGAGGCAAGCTGTTTGAATTTCATGTCTATCTCTAATTGAAGACTTTGAATGGCCAATATTTCGTCTTTGTTCTTATCTTCCCATTGTGAAAAAATTTCTTCAAATTCATCTGATTTCTCCGGATCGAGATCCATGCAAGCTTCTTTTGATTTTCTGATAAATATTACTTGAACTGTGGCGGCGAAAAATCCATCAAAACTTAATCGGGGTTTTTTAGATTCTTCAAATGCCCATGCTGATTGAGTGATGAGATAAGAAAGAAGGAGAGGTATTGGTAATTTGTTCATGGTGGCTTATTTATATGTGTTGAATGAGGGGATTTTGTCAGCATCCATTTTTTTTGGATGAAAGAGAGGCAATTTTTTTAGGATTGGACCATATTCGGTTTTCTGGCCACTTGCCAAAACGTTTGCGGTTGTCGCGAGCATGGGCTGAGGATTGTTCATCCAAGGCGGCGTAAAATATGAGCAGTTGTAGAGGCGTACGATTTCCAGCCCAAGCACGCCGGGCAGAGCGGGCATGTCTGCTTCGCGCTGCTATTTGTTGCCGGTAATGACGTTGATCGCCCTCGCCAGCGCCGTAGGGGGCAGCGATGCTGGCAGGCGCGCTGGTGGTGCAGGATACCGGTGGGCCGCCTAGCGCTTGGCCGCAGCCTTCGGCGCTGGCAGGGGCGCATTGCAGCAAGCGACTTAAGGTCAGTGCGGTCCGCATAAGTGCGCGGAAAACGCCTTTGAAAATGGTGGCGATACCTGCTCGATACTGCATGACATCGCTCCTCGATCGGTGCTTGCAACTGTGCTGATGGCGGGGGCGGATTACTAGAGACAAGCGTTGCGTTCGCCTATTTAACTACACGTGGCAAACACGGAAATTGATAATAAGCAACAATTGAGGGGCGGGAAGAGCGGCCTGTCCACCAATATTGCGGCTGGCAGATGTAATGTCGAGTTGCTCCGGATTGGCGTACAAAAAATGACGGCAGCAAGCCCGTCCCAGTCCCCTATATGCCGGCATTGCGCCATCCGCGCCCGGTATAATCACGGGATGCAAAATCTCCTCCACAACCTCAATCCCGAACAACTTGCCGCCGTCACCTTGCCCGCGCAAAGCGCGCTGATCCTGGCTGGCGCCGGCTCCGGCAAAACCCGCGTATTGACCACGCGCATCGCGTGGCTGATCCAGACCGGCCAAATTTCGCCGTCCGGCGTCCTGGCCGTGACCTTCACCAACAAGGCCGCCAAGGAAATGCTGGCGCGCCTGTCGGCGATGTTGCCGATTAATACACGGGGGATGTGGATCGGGACGTTCCACGGGCTGTGCAACCGCCTGCTGCGCACCCATTACAAGGATGCCGCGCTGCCGCAAACCTTCCAGATCCTCGATACGCAAGACCAGTTGTCGGCCATCAAGCGCATGCTGAAAGCGTTCAATATCGATGACGACAAATTCCCCGCGAAAAACGTGATGTACTTCATCAACAACGCGAAGGATAGCGGTGTGCGCGCGGCGCAGATGGAAGCGTTCGACGCCAACGAGCGCAAGATGATCGAGTTGTACGAGCTGTACGACGAACAGTGCCAGCGCGAAGGCGTGGTGGATTTTGCCGAACTGCTGTTGCGCACCTATGAACTGTTGTCGCGCAACCAGCCGCTGCGCGAGCATTACCAGCAACGCTTCCGCCACATCCTGGTCGATGAGTTCCAGGACACCAACGATTTGCAATACAAGTGGCTTAAGCTGATGTCGGGCGAGGGCGCCAGCGCGGTGTTTGCCGTGGGCGACGACGACCAGAGTATTTATGCGTTCCGTGGCGCCAACGTCGGCAACATGCGTGCCTTTGAAACGGAATTCCGCGTCCAGAACCTGATCAAGCTGGAACAGAATTACCGCTCGCACGGCCATATCCTCGATGCGGCGAACATCCTGATCTCGAACAACAGCCGCCGCCTGGGCAAGAACTTGCGCACCGATGCGGGGCAGGGCGAGCCGGTGCGCGTGTATGAAGCCACCTCGGATTTGCAGGAAGCGCAGTGGATCATCGAGGAATCGAAGAACCTGATCAACGAAGGCGTGCGCCGCAGTGAAATCGCCGTGCTGTACCGTTCCAACGCGCAATCGCGCGTGATCGAGCACGCGCTGTTCTCGGCCGGGATTCCGTACACCGTGTACGGCGGCTTGCGCTACTTCCAGCGCGCCGAGGTCAAGCATGCGATCGCGTACCTGCAATTGATGGACAACCCGCACAACGATTCCGCTTTCCTGCGCGTGGTGAACTTCCCGGCGCGCGGCATCGGCGTGCGCACCATCGAACTGCTGCAAAACGCCGCCACCCAGTATGGCGTGTCGCTGTATGCGGCGGTGCCGTACATGACGGGCAAGGCGGGGACGTCGCTGGGTTCGTTCGTGAAACTGGTCGAAGGGGCGCGCTTCGAGACGCAGCAATTCGCGCTGCCGGAACTGGTGCGCGTGGTGCTGGACGCCAGCGGCTTGCTGTCGCACTACGCCACTGAAAAGGAAGGCGCGGACCGCATCGAAAACCTGGAGCAGATGGTCAACGCGGCCAAGCAGTTCGTGTCGGAAGAGGGGTATGGCCAGGATGCCCCGGCGCACCTGGGACCGCGCGCCGAAGCGCAGGCGGGGCAAGCCATTGTCAATGCCGACGGCCTGGAAATCCTCGACGCCGACGCGCCGCTGTCGTCGGTGATGTCGCCCTTGTCCGCCTTCCTGTCGCACGCGTCGCTGGAAGCGGGCGACAACCAGGCGCAGGCTGGCCAGGATGCGATGCAATTGATGACGGTGCACTCGGCCAAGGGCCTGGAATTCGACAACGTGTTTATCGCGGGCCTGGAAGAAGGCCTGTTCCCGCACGAAAGCAGCGCCAAGGAAGACGACGGCGTGGAAGAAGAGCGGCGCCTGATGTACGTGGCGATCACCCGTGCCCGCAAGCGCCTGTACATGGTGTTTTCACAGACCCGCATGCTGCACGGCCAAACCCGCTACAACGTGCGTTCACGCTTCTTCGATGAATTGCCGGAAGAGTCGTTGAAGTGGTTGTCGCCACGCGTGGCGCAATGGTCCGGCAACCGCAAGTCGGCCTGGGATGACGCGCCGCTGACCTTCAGCGCGGACAAGGCGCTGACCCAGCGCGTCGCACAGAAATCGTCCGGCTGGCGCATTGGCGAAGCGGTATCGCACAGCCGCTTCGGCGAAGGCGTGATCGTCAACCTGGAAGGCAGCGGCGACAACTGCCGCGCGCAAATCAATTTCGGCAGCTACGGCATGAAGGTGCTGGATTTGTCGGTGGCCAAGCTGGAGAAGCTGGGACGCTGAAGTGTTGGGGCTGGAGGGGGGCCTTCCGGCAGGCGTCTATTGGGAAAATGGATTGGCCAGCCCCACGCCGGCGAGCGTGGCCGATCGCGCACAGCCGTTGGCTACGGCTTCCGCTTGCTGAATGACGGTTGGTGATAAAGATTCACGCAAATACGACTGTCGCTCAGTCAATTCCTGTGAAGACTGGCGTAGTTGTTGCGCGCGGACATAAGCATAGGCGAGTGCGGAATTGTGTGGGCCAAAGCTTCCCGCTTCATGATGCTGCGCCATGAAGTCCAATGCATCGGCGAGTCCTTCTTGAGCTGCCTCGGAACCATATTGTTCTGCTGCATGCTGTAATACCTGTTGTCGTTCCCTTCGCTGGGCATGCTGAGAAAACTCCAGCAAGCGTGCTTGCACCAATGCATTTTCCGCATACACTAATTTGGCCGAGGCCGATCCATGTGTAATCGCAGGCATGAGAATACTGAGCATATCGCGTCGAAACCGGTCTGGGATTGTCGTGCAAACTTGTTTTGTGACAGCATCCAGCGCCTCGCTGTCAACGTAACTCAGCTGTAAATATTGTGCGGCAGGAGAACAGTAGCCGACGATGGCAAACAATGCCATGGAGGCAATATCGTCATTGCCGCGCTCTGCTCGGGTGACCAAGTCGTTCATATGCGTTGCATTATGAGCCAACAATTGGTTGATCTGGTGGCGCTGTGTTTCCATGGAGCTGAGTCGCGTGACAGGTTTCAGAATAGCATTGGCGACAGGAGGGCATGAAGATGCCTGCGCTTTCGGTTGCTCCGCTGTTTCGACTATGATCGCTTTCGGCTTGGCGGTCAAAACCGACGGTGCGGGCGCAGACCTTTCATCCCGGTTATTGGTCTGCCAGCATACGAGCGAGACGCCGGCCAACGCGGCGATAAGTGTAATAGTGTGCAGCTTCATTCCAAGCCAATGCCATTCAGTGCACGATGTAGCTGGTCCCAATTTCCTGACTTGGGCCATCCATTGAACTTTGAGATGAGCTTGCCATCATGGAAAAAATAAAATGTGGGCGTGTCCCACGAATCCAGACTTTCTCGTTCTCGCAATGCATGCGCAAGCGTAAATTGCTGGCGCGGATGTTCTGTGTTCCACTGCTTAAATAAGCTGAAGCTGAAATTTCCATCTATCCTGGCGATCCATTTGCTATGGGACTCCATTTTGCGCATCAGGTCAGGATTTCCAGCGATATCATTGGCCGCGTTGACAGAAAAATGGCAGAGTGGCGATCCCAATATAATGACAAATGGGCCAGATGGCAGATCCGCATCCTGACTAACCAGCGCACGTGTCTGCTGGCTGACACGCCATTCCGTCCAGTTTTTACCACTGGATTCGCTGCGCAACTCAGGCAATGGCTCAATGGTTTTGTTAGGGAATCGCACCAGGAATGCTTTTGCTTCATCCAACATCTCTGCAGATAAATATGCTGCATACATTTGTTTGAAATTCGATTTCCTGCCCTGTTCCTTGGCCAGCAACAAGTCGAATGTTTGACGCAACTTTCTTACTGCATCTGAGTCGTTGGTGTAAAAAGCCCAAGTCTGGATGGCATCAAAGCGCGCCTGTAGCTCTGCAGCGGACTGTCCCGTGTTGGCTTGATCGGTAAACAGGCGAAGGTAATGATCAGCAATCCGCTTGCCCATTTGCCTGGTTGGCAGGTGACTACGGGATGCTGCATCTTCAGTCTCCCGTAGCGCAGCAAGCCGCTGTTCCGCAGTTTGAGTGGCCGTCCATGACAAGGGAGTGGCCGTTATCGCAAATGCGATCGCGGCCGCTTGAATCCAGGTCGTTGATTTCATGCTATGTAAAGGCCTGGCAGACGGCAGGCCTGTAAAAAATGTTAGCAGTTGTCTTTGCAGATATTGAAATTTTTGACTGCGCAGGTGGCAGCCTTGGCGCATTCATAGCCTTCGTAGTCTTTGTACACCGGGTCTATACCCCAGTTTCCCCAGCCGCCGCCCCAACTGCCCCAGTCACCCCAGTCAAACGGATCGCTGCCTCCACCAATGGGGTCATTCCAGTCCTCATCCCCCAGAGTGCTATAGCTTACTTTTGAGACTAATTGATCCTGGCGAGTCTTGATTTTTGCGTTCTTGAACAACGGAGTATTGTGCTGTGTTCCAAATAAAGCCAAAACATTAAAAATCTGGGTGGGCGTCAACTCGGCCTCTAGGTCCGCGTAGCGGTATCCCGTGAGTCCACTAGCATTAAAGGTCAAACTGGACAGAAAACTCTTGCGCCCGGTGTCGGAAAGCTGGCCGAGTGGAGAGCTTTTGAGTGGGACCATTTTCAAATGGCGGGCCAAGTCGGCGCTAGACTTAATTTTTGCCATGTTAAGTGCTAATTGCCGCACCTGTACTGCTGTGGTTATTTCAGGTTGTGAAAGTTTGCCGGGGACAGCCTGAGAAAAAACAGAGAAAGGAAGCAGTAGAGTTACTAAAGCTGATGCTTGGACTAACTTCTTCATTAAAGCCTCATTTGGTAAATGAATATTAATAGTTGAAATAATGTATATTTCAACCATCGAATTATCATTTGTGATACCAAATATGTCAATGTTGTCCCATAGGGCTCTAACGATAGATGTGAATGATTGCAGCCTTTCTGTATGGGGTAACTGAATAGGGCCCTGCAGGGGACAGGCACTTAGCCTGAGAACGAAACTACAAGTAGTGATGATTGCGAATCGTGTAACGTGAGCTATTCGAGATTCTCGGTCGGCGGTTTTTCAGATGTCAGCGGCTGCTCCGACGGCGCGCCAAAGAAGTGTTTATAGCAGCAATACGATGCGCACTGGTACAGCACCAGCGCAATCGGGAACAGCAGCGCGCGCACCAGCATTTGCGTGACGTTGGCGCCGAACACCATGGCCAGCACTTGCACCACCATCATGAACAGCATGACCCAGCACAGCTGGAAGACCAGGTAGGCCCGGAAGCTGCGCCAGATCGTGAAGAAGCTGAAGAACAGCGCCTTGCCCACTTTCATCTGCTGCCAGTAAATCAGCATAGGCGCCAGCAGGTACGCCATACCCGCCGGCACGCCGATCACCAGCAGCCAGAAAAACAAGGCGCCAAAATCGACTTGTTTCATGGCCGCTTCCGGCGTGACTTGCTGTTTCTGCACCTGGACCATGACATCCCCCAGGTTCAGTGCAAAGATCCCCATCATGACCGCCATGGCCGCCAGGTACAGCGCGCCCAGCGTCATCAGGCGCGGCAGCGCCGACGAGCGGAATCCTTCAAACAGCACGTTCAACGTGACGCGCTGCTGCTGTTCCACGCCCTGGTAAGCCCGCATGAAGCCGATGCAGAACACCGGCGTCAGCACCATGGCCGCCACCGGCCCCACCCAGGGAATGATGCTTAGCAATTGCATCAGGAAAGAATAGGCAATGACCAGCATGGTCAGGCCAGCCGGCTGTTTCATGAACAGGGCAACGCCCTGTTTGATCCACAGCCAGCCGGTGCTTGCGGGGAGCTTGTTCATCAGAATAATGCCGGTGCGGCGACCGCAATGCGTTCGCGCAAGATACGTTCAAAGTGGGCCGGGTCGTGCGGCGTCAGCATTTCCGCTTCGCGCGGCAAGTGCAGGTCGTACAGGCGCGACAGCCAGAAGCGCAACGCGCCGGCGCGCAGCACGGTTTGCCACGATTGCTGTTCCGCCGCCGTGAACGGGCGCACGGCATGGTAGGCGTCGAGCATGGCGCGCACGCGCGCGGTGTCCAGGATGCCGGTGTCGAGGTCGATGCACCAGTCATTGACCGTGACCGCCACGTCGAACAGCCAGGTGTCGCAGCCGGCGAAATAAAAGTCAAAGAAACCGGTCAGCTTGTCGCCTTCAAACATGACGTTGTTGCGGAACAGGTCGGCATGCACCGGGCCCTGCTGCAGCTTCTTGTAGATGTCGGACTTGGCAAAGCTGTCCTGCAACTGGATTTCATCGCGCAGCAGCGTCGCGGTTTCGGCCGGCATGAACGGCAGCACTTGCGGCGCCGCCCAGTGCCACCAGTCCAGGCCACGCAGGTTGGGCTGATAGGCCGGGTAATCGAGGGCCGCCATGTGCATTTTTGCCAGCATCGCGCCGACTTCCGCACAGTGCACCGGTTGCGGCGACAGTTGCGAGCTGCCCGCCAGCTTGGTGACGATGGACGCTGGTTTGCCATGCAGGGCCACCACCAGTTCACCCTGGTCGTTGGCAATCGGCGCCGGTACGGCCACGTTGCGGTCGGCCAGGTGGCGCATCAGGTTCAAATAAAACGGCAACTGCTCGAACGACAGGTTCTCAAAAATCGTGAGGACGTATTCGCCGCTCTCGGTTGTCAGGAAAAAGTTGCTGTTCTCGATACCGGAAGCGATGCCTTTGATCGCGACCGGCTTGCCGAGGGGGAATTGCGTGATCCACTGGCTGACATCGTCCAGGCTGACCGGGGTAAAAACTGCCATGAGAAAGCGGAGCTGTGATAGCTGATTAAAAATTAATAAGAAGGCAAGGGGGCGGTCAGGGTTTTTGTTGCGGCGGAGGCGGCGCATTGTCGTCGCCCTCGTCATCCTTCTGCTTGGTCTTTTTCTTGCCGAGATCAAATTCCATCACCGTCCACTGGGGACCACGGTTGGCCATGCCGGCGGCGTCGCCAGGCAACGCCGTGCTGGTGGTGGTGTTTTTGGGTTTCACGGTGTACGACGACGGCCCGCTTTTGACCTTGACTTCAGTCACGTTGCCGCTGTTGTCGCGTTTTTCAGTGACCGCTTTTTCTTTCGGTTTGTTGGTCACCGTGATGGGGGTGTCGATTTCGTCGATTTTGTCGAGCTTGGGCGGCGCGGCGGATGGCGCCTGGGCCTGAGCCAGCGCTGCATTGCCCAGGGCGAGGATGAGAACTGGCCAGATTGTGGAAAGTCGCATGGTGATTTCGCCTCAGTCGGTTGTGCAGGCGGTTGCTTGCCTTTCCATTGTAACAAACACCTAACCGCTTGGCTTTAAACCTGGTTTTCCACGGGGGAATTGCCGTCCGGGAAAGCTTGCGTTGCATACCAGCCCGCCCCGCAGTTCTGCGATAATGGTGGATTCACGTTCATTGGTTGTCTGTTATGCAAAAGACCCTGCTGCTGGTTGACGGTTCCAGTTACCTCTATCGCGCTTACCACGCCTTGCCTGATTTGCGCGGCCCGAATGGCTACCCGACGGGCGCCATGCACGGCATGGTCAACATGCTGCGCCGCCTGCGCGCCGACTTCCCAGCCGCCTACATTGCCTGCGTGTTCGATGCCAAGGGCAAGACCTTCCGCGACGACCTGTATCCAGAATACAAGGCGCAGCGGCCGCCGATGCCGGACGATTTGCGCCAGCAGATCGAGCCGATCAACGAAGCCGTGCGCGCCATGGGCTGGCCGATCCTGACCGTGGAAGGGGTGGAGGCCGATGACGTGATCGGCACCCTGTCGGTCGACGCGGTGAAAGCCGGCATGGACGTGATCATTTCGACAGGCGACAAGGACCTGGCGCAGCTGGTCAACGGCAAGGTCACCCTGATCAACACGATGACCAATGAAAAACTCGATGAAGCCGGCGTGCTGGCCAAGTTCGGCGTGCCGCCGAACCTGATCATCGATTACCTGACCCTGATCGGCGATACCGTCGATAACGTGCCGGGCGTGAATAAATGCGGTCCGAAGACCGCCGTCAAATGGCTGACGCAGTACGGCACGCTCGACGGCATCATCGCCAGCGCCGATAAAGTCACCGGCGCCGTGGGCGAGCACCTGCGCACCGCCTTGCCGTGGCTGCCGCGCGGGCGCGAACTGATCACCGTGAAGACCGACTGCGACCTGTCCGCGCACATGATGTCGATTTCCGAATCGCTGGTGGCGCGCGGTGAAGACAGGGAAGCGCTGGTGACCTTCTTCACCACGTACGGGTTTAAAACCCTGTTGCGCGAACTCGGTGGCCTGGCGCCATCGTCGGCCGCCACCGCCAAGGCGGCGTCGGCCGCACCAGCCGCGCCGCTGGGCCCGGCCACGGGCGATTTGTTCGGCGCCGCCGCCGCACCGGCCAATGTGCACTATGAAACCGTGCTGACGGAAGCGCAGCTGGACGCCTGGATCGCAAAAATCAACCAGGCCGAGCTGACCGCGGTGGATACGGAAACCACGTCGCTGGAACCAATGACGGCGCAAATGGTCGGCATTTCGCTGGCCACGGAACCGGGCCTGGCCTGCTACATCCCGGTCGCGCACAGCTATCAGGGCGTGCCGCAACAGCTCGACCGCGCCTATGTGCTGGAGCGCCTGAAGCCCTGGCTGGAAGATGCGACCAAGCACAAGGTCGGCCAGAACCTCAAATACGACAGCCATATTTTCGCCAATCATGGCGTGACCCTGCGCGGCATCGCGCATGACACGCTGTTGCAGTCGTATGTGTTTGAATCGCACCACAAGCACGACATGGACAGCCTGGCGCTGCGCCACCTGAACCACACCACGATTCCGTTTGTCGACGTGTGCGGCAAGGGCGTGAACCAGATCACGTTCGACCAGGTGGAAATCGGCCGCGCCACGGAATACGCGGCGGAAGATGCCGACATCACCTTGCGCCTGCACCTGGCCATGATTGGTCACGTGGCGGGCGATGAAAACCTCAAGCGCATCTACGAAACCATCGAGTTGCCGACCGCGATCGTGCTGCAAAAAATCGAGCGCAACGGTGTGCGCATCGATCCGGACTTGCTGCGCACCCAGTCGAACGAACTGGGGGCGCGCATCCTGGAACTGGAAAAGAAAGCGCATGAACTGGCCGAGCAGCCTTTCAACCTGGGCTCGCCCAAGCAGATCGGCGAAATTTTCTTCGACAAGCTGAAACTGCCGGTGGTCAAGAAAACCCCGAGCGGCGCGCCGTCCACCGACGAGGAAGTGCTGCAAAAGCTGGCCGAGGATTACCCGCTGCCCAAAGTGCTGCTGGAGTACCGTGGCATGGCCAAGCTGAAGTCGACCTATACCGACAAGTTGCCGGTCATGATCAACCAGTCCACTCAGCGGGTGCATACCAACTATGCGCAAGCGGTGGCGGTGACGGGCCGGCTGGCCTCGAACGACCCGAATTTGCAGAATATCCCGGTGCGCACCGCCGAAGGGCGCCGCATCCGTGAAGCGTTCGTGGCGGCCCCGGGCCACCACATCGTGTCGGCCGACTATTCGCAAATCGAGTTGCGCATCATGGCGCACATCTCGGGCGATGAAAACATGCTGAAGGCGTTCGCGGCGGGGGAGGACATCCACCGCGCCACGGCGGCGGAAATCTTCGGCGTGGCGCCCGCTGATGTGACGAGCGAGCAGCGCCGCTATGCCAAGGTGATCAACTTCGGCCTGATTTATGGCATGAGCGCCTTCGGCCTGGCCGCCAACCTGGGGATCGAACGGGCGGCCGCGCAAAGTTACATCGAACGCTATTTCGCGCGCTTCAGTGGGGTGAAGCACTATATGGAAGACACGCGTGTGCAGGCCAAGGCGCGCGGTTATGTGGAAACCGTGTTTGGCCGCCGCCTGTGGCTGCCGGAAATCAATTCGCCGAACGGCCCGCGCCGCCAGGCGGCGGAACGCGCCGCGATCAACGCGCCGATGCAGGGCACGGCGGCGGACCTGATCAAGCTGGCCATGGTGGCGGTGCAGGACTGGCTGGAACACGATGGCCTCAAGACCAAAATGATCATGCAGGTGCACGATGAACTGGTGCTGGAAGTGCCGGACGACGAGCTGGAGCTGGTCAAGCGCAAGGTACCGGAATTGATGGCGGGCGTGGCGCAATTGAAGGTGCCGCTGCTGGCCGAAGTCGGCGTGGGCAAGAACTGGGAAGAGGCCCATTGATTATTTACCGCCACGCGGCGTGATTCCGTAGGGCGGTTGCCGCCTTGGCGGAAGCCGCCATGCGTGCGATCCCGCCAGCGCGGGCGGTACCGTAAAGCCGGCATGGTGGCTTTACCTTCGGCAAAAATCCGCCACGGACGTTACAATGTCCGGTTTGCAAGTGATGCACGTCGTGCGCACGAGGTTTCAAAATCGATTCCACACTTATTTCCATCCTGCTGGCTACCACGATCGGCGGCGTCATTAGTTTGACGGCCGCCGCGGTGTTTTCGTTTACCTTGCTGGCCAAGGTGGTGGAGCGCATGGTCAGCCTGTCGGTCGGCATCATGCTGTCGACGTCGCTGTTGCACGCGCTGCCGGAAGCGTTCGAATCGGGCGCCGATCCGCGCACCCTGTTCGCGGCGCTGCTGGCCGGCCTGCTGGCGTTCTTTATGCTGGAAAAATTGGCGATCCTGCGCCACTCGCACCACCATGAGGGCGATGGCCACCACCATACGCACGGCCACGACAAGCGCGAAGCCGGCAAGGCCGGCTGGATGATCCTGGTCGGCGACGGCATGCACAATTTCACCGACGGCATCCTGATTGCCGCCGCGTTCCTGGCCGATCCCGGCCTGGGCATCGTGACGGGCGTGGCCATCATTGCCCATGAAATCCCGCAGGAAATCGGCGATTTTATTGTGTTGCTGAACGCCGGTTTTTCGCGCACCCGCGCCTATGTCTACAACCTGCTGTGCAGCCTGCTGGCGGTGGCGGGCGGCTTGCTCGGCTATTACACGCTCGATCAAGCCAGCGGCATGATTCCCTATGTGCTGGTGTTTGCGTCGTCCGGCTTTATCTATATCGCGGTCAGCGACTTGATGCCGCAAATGCAGCGCCGGGCGACGCTGAAGGAAACCATCCCGCAGGTGCTGCTGATTGCGCTGGGGGTGTGTATCGTGCTGTTCCTGACTGCCCACCGCCACTAAATATTTTTTAGCTCCCCCGTTGACCCCGGAATCAGAAGTGTCTAATATCGTCACACAGAAATGACAACGTTGGACATTTTGGAAAATGTCCGGCCAGCAACAATAAAGGAGATGCAGTGTCGACCATACATGACGTGGCTGAAAAAGCCGGCGTGTCGATCAAAACCGTGTCGCGGGTACTGAACGACGCCAGCTCGGTGTCGGACAAGACGCGTCTGCGCATCGAGCAAGCCATGCAGGCGCTCGATTTTGCGCCATCGGCGGCGGCGCGCATGCTGCGCGGCCGTCCCACCGGACTGGTGGCGGTGATTGCCGAACGCCTGACCACCACCCCGGATTCGTCGGAAATCATCAAGGGCATCCACGCCGTCTGCGAACAGAACGGCAAGATGCTGATCATCGGCGAGACCGGCGGCTTGGCGAGCGTGGCGGACCGGCTGGTGGCCGACATGCGCGAACGGCGCGTCGAAGCCATCATGTTTGCCACGCCGTTCCACCGTGCCGTCGCGCTCGAGCACATGCTGGGCAGCACGCCCACCGTGCTGGCCAACTGCTTTGAAACCACGGCGCGCTACCCACAACTGGTGCCGGATGACGAGGAAGGCGGCCGCGCGGCCGCGCGCATCGTGCTGGAAGCGGGGCATCGCAAGATCGCCTTCCTGCAACTGATCGAAGGCATGGTGGCGACCGGGTTGCGCCTGCAAGGGTTCCGCCGCGCCATGGCGGAGTTCGGCGTCGCGCCGAACGAGCAATGGCTGCTGCATGGCGCCATGCCGGCCGAAGGTGGCGAGTTTTCCCAATTGAGCGACGCCATCGACCGCCTGTTCGCGCAGCCGGAGCAGCCCACCGCGATCCTGTGCGGTAACGACAAGATGGCCATGCGCGTGATCTTCATCCTGCAGCGGCGTGGATTGCGCGTGCCGGACGATGTGTCCGTGGTCGGCTTCGACGACTTCCGCCTGATTTCCGAGGCGCTGGACCCGGGCCTGACCACGGTGGCGTTACCCTACCGCGAAATGGGCGAACTGGCGGCGCGCCACGCGTTTTGCGGCGAACCGGCGCCGGCCGCCACCATCCGGGTGCCATGCCTGCCGGTGATGCGCGGCACCGTGGCCGCACCGCCGAAGGCCGCAATGCGGCGCAAGCCATGAAGGCCGTCGCCGCATTACTGGCGCTGGCCGCCACCCACGCCATGGCGGCGCCGCAGGAAGTCACGGTGTGGCGCCACGACACGGGCGACGCCGAGATGGCCGCCAGCAAAGCCATGGTGGAACGCTTTAACCGGTCGCAGGACCAGTGGAAAGTGACGGTGCAGGCGATCCCGCAAGGCTCCTACACGGAAGCCATCACCGCCGCATCCATGGTCGGCCACCTGCCGTGCGTGGTGGCGATCGACCAGCCCACGGTGCCCAATTTCGCGTGGGCCGGCCACGTGCAGCCGCTCGACGGCTTGCTGCCGCGCGCTTCGGTGGCGCGCCTGATGCAGGGCGGGAAGGGCACCTATAAAGGAAAACTGTACAGCGTCGGCCAGTTCGACGTGGTATTGCTGCTGTTTGCGCGCCGCTCGCAGTTGCAGGCGCTGGGTGTGCGCGTCGCCACCGCCGGACAGCCGTATACTGCCGAGGAGTTCCACACGATCCTGCAACGGGCCAAGGCATCGAAGCGCTTCCGCTTCCCGCTGGACTTGAATGGCCGGGCCAAGGGCGAATGGGTCAGCTATGGGTTTTCTCCATGGCTGCAAAGCGCCGGCGCCGACCTGATCGACCGCACCGATTACCTGCGTGTCGATGGCGTCTTGAACAGCCCCGCCGCGCTGGGCGTGGCACGCTATTACAGCCGCCTGTTCAAGGAAAAGCTGGCCGAACGCAGTCCGGCCGACGAGCGTGGTTTCGAGCAGGGCCGCTCGTTGCTGCAATATACCGGGTCGTGGAAGGCGCGCGAATATGCGGCGCGCTTTGGAGACGACCTGGTCGCAATGCCGCCGCCCGACTTTGGCGCCGGGCCGAAAGCGGGCGCCGCTTCGTGGCAATGGGCGGTCACGCGCAATTGCCCGGCGCCGCGGGGCGCGGCGGCGTTTGTCGATTTCCTGATATCGCCGGCGGAAATGGCGGCCATGTCGCGCGCCACCGGCCTGATTCCCGTCAGCGAGGAAGCCGCCGCGCTGACCGAGCATTACCGGCCCGGCGGCGACTGGCGGATCTATTTCGATTTCGCCGCCCGCTATGCCACGCCGCGTCCCGCCACGCCGGCCTATCCAGCCATTTCCGCCGCGTTTGAAAAAACCATGTCGGACCTGCGCAGCGGCAAGGATGCCGCCGAAGCGCTGGACGAGGCGGTGGAAACCATCGAACGCAACATCGCCCGCAACCATGGATATGGTTTCGGCACGCACAAGGAGGTCGCCAGCCAATGAGCACACTGACCATGACCGAAGCCGGCGCAGCCCTGCCGGCTCCGCCGCCGCAACGCGGCCGCAAGGCCGGCCTGGACCAGGACAGCCTGTTCGCGGTGGCCGCGTTTGCCGGACCGGCGCTGCTGCTGTTTGCCGCCTTTATCGTGCTGCCGCTGCTGCTGGCTTTGGGCGCCACGTTCACCAACCACCGGCTGATGTCGCCGGAGCCGACGCAGTTCGTGGGACTGGAAAATTACCGGCGGCTGCTGTCGGTCGACGTGGTGACCGTCGACGCGTTGCGCGGCAACGCTGGCGCCGCGCTGCGCGACGAGGACGGCTTGCGTTTCCCGACCTGGCGCCAGGTGCGCCTGGCCCACCCGGAACTGGCCGGCTACCGTGAAGCGTTCCACCTGCGCGTGGGCGAACGCCGGCTGGTGCTGGCGGCCACCGACCCGCAGTTCTACCGCTCGCTGATCAATACCTTCCTGTTTGCGCTGCTGGTGTTGCCGCTGCAGTGCGGCAGCGCGCTGGGGATGGCGCTGCTGGTGAACCAGAAGATTCGCGGCCGTATCTTTTTCCGCACCGTGTATTTCGCGCCGGTGGTGACGTCGATGGTGGTGGCGTCGATTGTCTGGTCGATCATGCTCAATACCGACCGTGGCCTGGTCAACGAAGTGCTGCGCGCGCTGTCGGGCGACCCGAACACGGGCCCCGACTGGCTGGGCGACAGCCTGTTCGCGCTGCCCGCCATTGCCGTGATGTCGGCCTGGCAGGGCATGGGCTTCCAGATGCTGGTGTTCCTGGCGGGCCTGCAATCGATCCCGCACGAACAATATGAGGCGGCCATCCTGATGGGGGCAAACGCATGGCAGCGCTTCGTGCACGTGACCTTGCCGGGCTTGCGCAACACCATCGTGTTCGTGCTGGTGTCGACCGCGCTGCTGGCGTTCGGACTGTTTACGCAGGTCGACGTGATGACCGGGGGCGGACCGCTCGATTCCACCACGACCGTGGTGTACCACTCGGTGCGCACCGGTTTCCGTGAGCAGGACATCGGCTACGGCTCGACCATCGCACTGGTGTTCTTCGGCTTGGTGCTGGCCTTATCCACCCTGCAGCGGCTGGTGGCGGCAAAAGGGGCGGCGAAAGGAGCGGCAAAATGAACCAATTTTTGCGCAAGGGCGCGTTGCTGGCCGCGATGGCGGGCGCTGGCGTGTTGTTCGCGGCGCCGCTGCTGTTCATGGTGCTGTCATCGTTCAAGCCGGAAGCGGCGATCTTCAGCGGGTTGGCGCACTGGTCGTCGTATGTGCCGTCCGCCGACTGGTCGTTCGACCATTACCGCGCGATTTTCGACAAGAGCGATTTGCCCGGTTTTTTGTTGAACTCCACCATTGTTTCAGCCTGCATCGTGGTGGGCGGCATCCTGCTCAACAGCATGCTGGCTTTTGCGCTGTGCCGCATGCGCTGGCGTGGCCGCCAGGCCGTGCTGGCCTTCGTGGTGGGATTGATGATCGTGCCGCTGGAAGTGATCGCGATCCCGCTGCTGTCGCTGGTGGCGCGCCTGCCATGGCCGGGATTCGAGAACGGCACGCTGGTGATGCATACCGGCTGGTTCAACAGCCTGCATGTGCAGATCATTCCCTTTTTGGCCAATGCGTTTTGCGTATTCCTGTTTTATCAGTTCTTCAAGGACATTCCGCCGGAACTGGACGAAGCGGCCAAGATGGATGGGGCGGGTCCGTGGACGCTGTTCTTCCGCATCATTCTGCCCAACAGCGGCCCGGTGATCGCCACCGCCGCCATCGTGCTGTTCATCGCCGCGTGGAACCAGTACCTGTGGCCCATCATGGTGGTGCAGGGCGAAATGGCGCGGCCGGTACAGCCAGGCATCCAGCAATTTTTCGGACGTTCCGAATCGTGGGGACAGATCATGGCCTATGCCACCGTGGTCACCCTTCCCGTGCTCGCGGTGTTCCTGGCTTTCCAGCGGCAATTCGTTGCCTCGGTGGCCGGGGCCGGCATCAAGGGCTGAACTTTTCAACTGACTTCATGACACACCATGACACTTAAGCGCGACGACAAATTCATCTGGGACTTTTGGCATTTCGCCGAAGGCGGCAGCCAGCATCTGTTTTTCCTGCAGGCCGACCGAGCGATCGGCAATCCCGACCTGCGCCACTGGAACGTCACCATCGGCCACGCGGTCTCGAACGACCTGCGCCAGTGGGATTACCGGGGCACCGTGTTCGGCCCTTCCGCCAGCCCGGCCTGGGACGACTACACCACGTGGACCGGTTCGGTGATCCACGCGGAAGGCCGCTACCACCTGTTCTACACCGGCACCTGCCGCGCTGAAAACGGCGTGCGCCAGCGTATCGGCCACGCCGTGGCCGACAGCGTCGACGGCCCGTGGACCCGCGTCGGCGACGGCCTGGCGCTGGACCTGGACACTCGCTTTTATGAAGAGTTCGAGGAAGGCCGCTGGCACGACCGCGCCTGGCGCGATCCGTGGGTCCTGCCGCACAAGATCGACGGCATGTATCACATGTTTTTCACGGCGCGCCGCAACGACGGCCCGAAATACGAACGTGGTGTGATCGGCCACGCGGTATCGGTGGATCTGGTGCACTGGGAAGCGACTGCGCCGGTCTACGCGGGCGGCCATTATGGCCAGCTGGAAGTGCCGCAAGTGTTCGAACGCGATGGCCACTGGTATTGCACCTTTTGCAATATCCGCGAACACTGGACGCCGGCGATGCGTGATGCGCAGGGCGGCGGTGTATCCGGTACCCATTACCTGGTGGCCGACCACCCGCTGGGACCGTGGCGGCCGGCAGAAGGATTCCTTGATGGCGACGTGCCGTGCCGGCGCTATGCGGGAAAGATCCTGCGCGACCCGGTCACCGGCGGCGACAGCCTGATGGCGTTCGTCGACACGGCACCCGATGGCGGCTTCGGCGGTTACCTCTGCGATCCGCTTCCCCTGGTGCTGGAGCAGGGACGCTACCGTCTCGCCGATTTTTTGGCACCAGAATGACAACGATGGACATCCGTCGCCGCGCAGCGGCAAAGGCGGAGTACGATAACCACAGGGGACCGCTTTGAAAAATACAACTACATCATGGCATGGCGCCATGGCGCTGCTGGCAGCGCTGGGCGCACTGGGAACGGCCAGCCTGACCGGCTGCGGCAGCGCCGCCGCCACGAACCCGCCCGCCACGTCCGGGGTCATGCAACCGGCGCTCCAGGCGCCGACGCTGGCCGCGGCCTGGGCCTTCGACGAACAGCGCGGCAAGAGCGTGCAGGAAACCGTGACGGGACGCGCCGATCCCGTGCATTACGTGTTCAACCAGGCGCGCTACAAGCCAGCGTCCGATCCGCTGTGGCGTAGCGCCTGCATCAATGGCGGCTGCCTGCTGTTCGATGGATATTCCACCGACGTGGCGGCGCCCGGCCTGCCGTCCGCATTGCTGCGCAACGGCTTCACGGTCAGCGCCTGGGTTGCGCCCCATGCCTTCGAATGGGGCGACAGCGACCAGTATTCCGCGTTCGCCAGTCAGTTCGACCAGCAGGCCAAACAGGGCTTTTCGTTCGGCGTGTACCGCTTCGGCACGTGGGGCATCAAGCTGGGCTTCGGCACGTCCGTGCAGGACGTGCGGGTGCGCGACCGCAAGTTGCCGAAGGATGCATGGTCGCATGTGGCGGCCAGCTATGACGCGGCGACGCACCGCGTGCGGCTGTACCTGAACGGCGAGCTGGCGGCAGACGCCGCCGCGCCGGCCGGCGCGTTCGCGCTGCCGGCGGCGCCGCTGTCGCTGGGCCGCCATTCGCAGCCAACCTTGCTGGCTGGCGTGTTTCAGCTCAATACTTTCCTTGGCCTGATGGATGACGTGCGCATCCACGCCGGCGCCATCGGCGGCAATGAGATCGCGCGCACGGTGGCCGCCGACCTGGCGGCCCACGGCGGCAAGGCGCCGGCGCTGGCGCGGGCGGACATGGCGGTGCCGGCGTCGGTATTCGATGGCGACCGCCATCGCCCACAGTTCCACGCGCTGCCCGATTCGGGCTGGATGAACGAACCGCACGCGCCGTTTTACTACAAGGGCCAGTACCACCTGTTCTTCCAGAAAAATCCATTTGGCCCGTTCTGGCACCAGATTCACTGGGGCCACTGGGTCAGCCCGGACATGGTGCGCTGGCGTGAAGTGGCGATCGCGCTGGCGCCGGAAGACGATACCTTGGCGCCGGACGGCATCTGGTCCGGCAGCGCCAGTTACACGGCCGACGGCACGCCAGCGCTGTTCTTCACCGCCGGTAACGACTCGCTGAAGCTGCGCGAGCGTACCGGCCTGGCGTTTCCGAAAGACACCGGCGATCCTGATCTGCTGGAATGGACCAAGGTTCCGCAGCCGGTTACCGTGCAGACCCCGGACGCCGGGCGGCAGGGCGATTTCCGCGACCCGTTCGTGTTCCGCCATGGCGACCGCTGGTTCCAGCTGGTCGGCTCCGTGGTGCCGGGACGCACCGGCGCGGCACTGGTGTACGAATCGCGCGACTTGCGGCAATGGACTTACCGGGGACCGCTGTTTTCCCTCGATGCGGCCCAATACCCGGCGTTCGTGCGCACGTTCGAGCTGCCCGTGCTGCTGCCGTTGGGGAAAGGCGCGGACGGCCGCGAGCGCCATATCTTCATGGTCGACGTGGCGGCGCAGGCATATTACTGGACCGGTGTTTTCGATCCGGATGAGGCGCGCTTCATCCTGGACAGTGAAGCGCCGCGCGTGTTCGACCTGGGCGAAAACCATTTCTCCGGACCGAGCGGCTTCGTCGACCCGAAGACCGGGCGCTCCATCGTGTTTTCCATCGCACAGGGTGAACGCACCTCGCAAGCGGAGTGGGAGAGCGGCTGGGCGCACAACGCCGGCCTGCCGGTTTCCATGTGGCTGGGCGACGATGGCGACGTGCGGCTGGCGCCGATCGCCGAAACCGCCGGCCTGCGCCAGGCCTTGCTGCTGGACCTGCGCGACGCCACGCCGGCGCAGGCCGCCGCCGCGCTGTCCAAGGTGGATGGCGACATGCTGGAAGTCGAACTGGAGCTGGCCTATGCCGGCGGCACTGAGCGGCGCGGACTGGCGCTGCGCCGTTCGCCGGATGGCGCCGAGGAAACCCGGCTGTATTTCGATCCAGCACGGCGCCGCGTTGAAATCGACCGCGAGCGCACCACGCTGGATCCGCAAGCGCGCTCGCGTGGCGTGCAGGGCGGTGCGCTGGACTTGCGCAGCGCGCCGCTGCGGCTGCGCGTGTTCCTCGACCGCTCGATGGTGGAAGCGTACGTCAACGACCGCAGGAGCCTGACCAGCCGCGTCTACCCGACTCGTTCGGACGCGACCGGCCTGGCGCTAATGGCGGCAAGCGGTGACCGCGTGCTGTCGCTGAAGGTATGGCGCATGGGCGCGGCCAATGGCAAGCCGGTGGCGCCGGCCGCCAAATAAGGAGAACAGCATGGCTGCAATAGAACTAGCGGGCGTCGCCAAAGCGTATGCGGGCAGGGAGTCCGCGCACATCCTGAAAGACATTTCATTTGCCATCGGCGACGGCGAATTCGTCGTGCTGGTGGGGCCATCCGGCTGCGGCAAGTCCACCTTGCTGCGCATGATCGCGGGACTGGAAGAGATCACGGGCGGCGAGATCCGCATCGGCGGCGCACGCGTCAACGAAATGCCGCCGGCGCGGCGCGGCCTGTCGATGGTGTTCCAGAACTATGCGCTGTATGCCCACATGAGCGTGTATGAAAACATCGCGTTCGGCCTGAAGCTGGCGCGCGTGCCGAAACAGGAAATTGATCCGGCCGTGCGCGACGTGGCGCGCATGCTGCAACTGGAGCATTTGCTGCAGCGCCGCCCGCCGCAATTGTCGGGCGGGCAGCGCCAGCGCGTGGCGATCGGCCGCGCCATCGTGCGCAAGCCGCGCGCCTTTTTGTTCGATGAACCGCTGTCGAACCTCGATGCGGCGCTGCGCGCCGACATGAGGGTGGAAATCGCCCGCTTGCACCGGCAACTGGGCGCCACTATGGTGTACGTGACGCACGACCAGGTCGAAGCGATGACCCTGGCCGACCGCATTGTCGTACTCAGCCCCAACGGCGTGCAACAGATCGGCGCGCCGATGACGCTGTACGACGCGCCGGCCAACACCTTCGTGGCGGGCTTTATCGGCAGCCCGAAAATGAACCTGGCCGGCGGCGCCATCGACGTGTTCGGGCGCCTGCAGTTCGGCGGCCAGGCCGTGCCGGGCTGGGACAACGTTGCCGCGCGCGGCCAGGAAGTGACGGTGGGCATCCGTCCCGAGCACTTGCTGGCCGATCCGGGCGGGCCGTTGCGGGGCAGGGTGGCGTTGGTCGAGCGCCTGGGCGCGGAATCACATGTGCACCTGCTGGTGCCGGGCGTGGAGCGGCCGCTGGTGGCGGCCATCCATGGCGAGCCGCCTGCTGTCGACAGTGAATGGACGTGCCGGCCCGCGCCCGGCCGCGTGCATGTGTTCGACGGGGCCGGGCGCCGTATCGAGGCGGACGGCGCGGCGTTGGATGAAAAGGATGGCCGTCGCGGCGACGCGCCGGCCCGGGTGGTGAACCAGCATGAGGTGGCGTCATGATCGTGGTGTGTGGTGAAGCGTTGTTCGATGTGTTTCCCGGCCAGGCCACAGCTGCCGGGTTCGGCCTGTCCGCCTGTATCGGCGGTTCGCCCTTCAACCTGGCGGTGGGGCTGGCGCGGCTGGGCGCGCCGGCGATGTTTTTTGGCGGCCTGTCGCACGACCTGTTCGGGCGGCGCCTGCACCATGCGCTGGCCTCGGAGCGGGTCGACCTGTCAGCCGCACCCCGGCCCGCCGCGGGCACGGCGCTGATGATGGTCTCGGTGGGCGCCGATGGCGCGCCGGACTATGCGTTCCATGGCGCGGCCAGCGCCGACCGCATGGTGCAGGCCGCCGACGTGGAGCGTGTGCCGCGCGATGCGCAGGCGATCCACGTCGGCTCGTATTGCATGGTGGTGGAGCCGGTGGCGGCGGCGCTGCGCACGCTGGTGGAGCGGCAGCGCGGCATCAGCCTGGTGGCGTATGATCCGAACGTGCGCCTGATGGTCGAACCGCGCCATGCCGCTTGGCGCGATGCGCTGGAGTGGATGCTGGCGCGCGCCGACCTGGTCAAGATCAGCGACGAGGATTTGCACGCGCTGTATCCGGGCCGCTCCGCCGCCGACTTCATGGCGCAGGCACTGGCGGCCGGGGTGGCGCTGGTGGTGGTGACGCGTGGCGGGCAGGGTGTGCTGGCCGCAACCCGGCACTGTCCCGCCATCGACGTGCCGGCGGCACCGGCCGACGTGGTCGATACCGTAGGCGCGGGCGACACCTTCCAGGCCGCGCTGCTGGCGCAACTGTCGCGCACGGGCAGGCTGTCGCGCCAGGCATTGGAGGCCATGGACAACGGCGCCGTGCGGGAATTGCTGTGCTTTGCCGCCCGCGCGGCCGCCATCACCTGCTCGCGCCGAGGGGCGGACTTGCCCTATTTTGATGAAGTGGCGTTGTAAAAATACAGCAGGATGACAACGATAGACATTCTTTAAGTTATTATTGAATAGAAATGACAACGGTGGACATTTTTTGAAAATGACAACGATGGACATGTGCGACCGGTATTGATCTCCAGTTAAAGGAGGATGCGACAACAGCACGCAAGCGGGGCGGCCGCCGCTGCGACAAGTGCGGCACGACGGCCGGGATGGTAAAAACAAGTTCAAACCTGGAGACTTTCTTTATGCGTTACTCGATTTCCCGTTACATTGGGCGCTCCGCCGCCCTGGCAGTGTGCCTGGCGCCGGCACTGGTGTTTGCCCAGGCGTCGGCCCAAAACGCGGCTGGCGCCGCGCCTGCCGCGCCGGTGACCCCCAATGCGGCCGAAAAGACCGATGAAACCCCTCCGGTGGTGATCGTGACGGGGGTGACCCGCACCACCACCAAGAAAAATGCCACGTTCTCTATCAACACGATGAGCGCGGAAGAGATCCAAAAACTGGCGCCGGCCAGTACCGCCGACCTGCTGTCGAATTTCCCCGGCATTTATGCCGAGGGTGGCACCGCCGGCGAAGCATCCAACAACATCACGGTGCGCGGCTTGCCGGTGGTGGGCGGCTACCGCTTCGCGCCGCAACTGATCGACGGCTTGCCGGCCTATGAGGAGCCGGAGGCGCCGCTGATGAACAACGACGTGTTCATCCGCGACGACCTGATGACGGAAAGCGTGGAGGTGGTGAAGGGCGGCACTGGCGGCATCTTGTATTCGAACGGGCTGGGTGCCACCGTCAACCACGTCAGCCGCACCGGCGGCGATCACCTGGAAGGCGGCTACAAGATCGAATATGCCGATTACGGTTTCTGGCGCCACGATGCGTTCCTGTCCGGTCCGCTCAATAAGAACCTGAAATACGCCGTCGGCGGCTTTTACCGTAAGGGCGACGGTATCCGCAACACCGGCTATACGGCCGACAATGGCGGCCAGGTGCGCGGCAACCTGGTGTATACCAGCGACGACCGCCGCACCACCGCGCGCATCGACGGCTTGTACATCAACGACCGCACCGCGTTTTACCAGAACCTGCCAATCTCGGTGCCGCGACTGGCGAAAAGCGGCACGCCATCGGAACCGACCATCATCAGCCAGGACACCATCGAGCCGCTGGGCATCGACTTTGCGCACGGCACCACGGCGTCGCCCAACAACCGCCGCTTCAACATGATCGGCGAATACGGCACGCGCGTCGTGGACCAGGCGGACGGCATCCATCCGAACTTCCGCATGCTGACCCTGAAACTGGAGCATGAACTTCCGTCGGGCTGGAAATTGTCGTCGGGCGCGCGCCATACCACCGGCAGCAACGGCTTCAACGCTGTCTTCACCGGCAACGATACCGCCTATGCATCGGCGTTCCTGAACGCGCGCTACCAGAATGATGTGATTTCGCCCGCGCATGGCGCGGCGCTCAGCTGCAATCTGTCGAACGTCAAGCTGAACGGTTACTTCAACGTGCCGCAAAGCGGCGCATGCGCGGCATTCGCCAACATCAGCCGCGACGAATTTGTGAAGAAATATGCGAAAGCCGTGGGCGTGGCGGGGCGCTGGCTCAATGACGGCAGCGCGGTGGCGCCGAATGCCTACCTGAACTTCCTGATCCCGTTTGTGGCGCGGGTCGATGCGGGCAGCACATCGCTCGACCTGAAAGCGCAAAAAACCTGGGAACTGGCCGGTACCCACGATATGACGTTTGGCCTGTATGGCAGCCATTACACGTTCAACCCGAACTTCCAGGCGTCGCTGATGGTCGGCGAGAGCGCGGCCAATTCGCGCCTGGCCGAACTGACCGCAGTGGATGCGGCGGGCCGGCAGGTGGGGCCGTCGCTGACCACTGGCAGCGCCATCCTGCCGGGATGGTTTGGCTTCGACAGCCACCTGAAAGCCAATGGCCGCGCCGGCTATGTGCTGGACCACTGGGAAACCCTGGGGGGCAAGCTGAAGGTGGATGCGGGCGTGCGCTGGCAGGACGTGCACGCCCGCGTCGACCGCCGCGACCGCGATACGGCGGTGAACATGACGCCGGCCAGCATGGTGCCTGGCTCGCTGCAGGACACCACGGCCGACAACGAAATCCTGGTGCCGGGCAAATCGCACCTGATGGACAGGAAGTTCCGTGGCCTGGGCTGGTCTATCGGCGCCAACTACAGCATCAGCAAGCCGCTGGCGGTGTACGGGCTGGTGTCGAGTTCATTCCGCCTGCCCAGCCTGGAAGACTTGAACAACCTCAGTACCGCCGGGCCGACCATCGTCGATGGCAAGCCGGTCGACATCAGCGCGGTCGAGCATATCCGCCAGTACGAGGGGGGGCTGCGCTACCTGACGCGTGAATTCGGCGCGGCCGTGGCACTGTTCTACAACGATTTCTCTCCGCGCAGCGCCGTCAACATCCACAAGGATATTGAGTCGTCGCGTTGCGCGTCGCTGGGCGGTGTCACGCAAATCAATTCCTGCCCGGATGTGGCGCAACTGTACAAGCGCGGTGTGAAGAACGTGGGCACGGAAGTCGAGCTGACGTGGCGCCCACGCATGGCCGATGGCCTGGAGCTGAAGGGCAACTTCGTGATGCAAAACCCGAAGATCACGGGCGCCAACTACACGTTCACGCAGGAAGACAAGAATGCGCAGGGCGTGATCACCGGCTATCACTATGTGCACGTCAGTGAGGATGGCCGGCGTCCGCGCCGCCTGGCCAAGTTCATGGCGAACTTCATGCCGTCGTACGACCTGAAGGCTGCCACCGGGGTGCCGCTGACCGTGTATGGCCAGTACCAGTACTATGGTTCGCGCTTCTCGGAAGCGACCGACGCCAACGTGACCCTGTTCCCGTCCTATCACTTGATTAACGTGGGTGCGCAATACCAGGTGACGCAGCGCCTGACCGCGCAATTGTTCGTGGCCAACCTGACCAACCAGCTGTCGTTCACGGAAGGCGACCCGCTGTTTACGGACTTGCTGTCGCCGGACGGCACCCGCAACCGTGGCGTGGCGCGGCCGCTGTTCGGCCGCACCATCCGGGCCAGCCTGACGTACCGGTTCTGACTTGGCGCGGAAAGACCGTCCGGGCGCCGCGGCTTACGCGCCGGTGGCCACCGGACGGGACTTGTCCGAACACCATTCGCTCCACGATCCCGGATACAGCGCGGCCCCGTGCAGGCCGGCCAGTTCCATCGCCAGCAGGTTGTGGCAGGCGGTGACGCCGGAGCCGCACTGCATGATGGCCTGGGCGGGATTGGCGACCAAGTGGGTGAATTCCTGTTTCAGTTGCGAGCCCGGCTTGAAGCGGCCGTCCGGCAGCAGGTTGTCCTTGAAGAAGCGGTTTTTCGCGCCCGGGATGTGGCCGCCGACCGGGTCGATGGTTTCATTCTCGCCACGGAAGCGGTCATGGGCGCGCGCATCGATCACCTGCCTGCGGCCATGGCTGACATTGTCCAGCACCTCCGCCACCGTCACGGTGGACGTCAGGGTCGGGCGTTCCGTGATGTGGCCATGGGCACGGCCCACCGTTGGCGTCACCAGCGGCAAGCCCTCGGCCTGCCACGCCGCCATGCCGCCGTCCAGCACCGCCACCGCCTGGTGGCCGATCCAGCGCAGCATCCACCACAGGCGCGCCGCATACATGCCGCCGTGCGCGTCATAGGCCACCACCTGGGTGTCGTCATTGATGCCCCAGTTGCGCAGGGTTTCAATGAACGTGGCGCGGTCCGGCAGCGGGTGGCGGCCCTTGAAGACGCCGTCCAGCGCGGCTTTCGGACCCGACAGGTCGTCATCGATGCCGGCAAATTGCGCATTCTGGATGTGGCCGATAGCAAAGCCTTCGCGGCCCGCTTGTGGCATCAGCAGATCGTGGCGGCAATCGAGGATGATCCAGTTCGGGTCTGTCAGGTGCTGGGCAAGCGTGGCCGCGCTGATCAGGGTGGTATGCATGTCTTGTATCCTTATTCGCTGGCGATGGGATCGGTGTCGGCAATGGCTTTGCCACGTTCCGTACTGCGCGTATTGTAAAACGTTGCAGCACTGCCTGACGCAAGAATCACGGCGATCCCGAGCCACGCATGCCAGTCAAAGGTGTCGGCAAACACCAGCACGCCCCAGAGGCTGGAGAACACGATGCCCGTGTATTGCAGGTTGGCCACCACCAGTGTCTTGCCGAGCCGGTAAGCGCGCGTCATCGCCACCTGGGCCGAGGTGGCCAGCAGGCCGATTCCCAGCAGCAACGCCAGGTTGCGCCAACTGTCGATCGCATGCCAGGTGACGGGCCCGCCGCCGGCTTCCAGCACGTGGCCGCCGACGCCGGCCAGCAGGTTCGAGACGCAGAAATAAAACACCACGCGGTATTCCGGCTCGCCCAACTGGCCCAGCTTGCGCACCTGCAGGTAGGCCATCGCCGTCAGCACGGACGAACCGAGCGCCATCAGCGCCGGGCCCAGCTGGTCTTTTTCCAGTGCCGGCTGCAACAGCAGCACCACGCCGACAAAGCTCATGAACACGGCGGCGATCAGCGGCCACTCGACATGGCCGGTGCGGTGCCACCAGCCATGGGTGAACAGCCACAGCGCCATCCAGATCGGCGCCATGTAATTGAGGGTCATGGCGGTGGCCAGCGGCAACTGGCTGATCGAATGGAACCACAGCCACAGCGACATGACGCCGACCACGCCGCGCCACGTATGGGCCCAGGCGTAAGCGGTTGTCAGGGTGCCGCCCCGCAGGCGGATCATGGTGTACAGGATCGTCATGCCGATGATGCCGCGGTACATGACAAGTTCGGACGTGCTATACAGTTCGGAGGCCAGTTTGACGCAGACGCCCATGGCGGCGAACAGGAAACTGGCGAAGAGCATCCACAGGGAGTGCATTGATAACCTTACGAAACCGCGCTTGAAAACGCTGCGGGCGCGGGGCCGGTCTTTCAACCCGCCGCGCGCCCGCGATTTATTGACTTAAACATCCAGCTTACTTCGGTACCACTCATGGAAGTGCTGCATGCCGTCTTCCATCGGGGACTGATACGGACCGGCGTCGTTCTCGCCGCGTTCCATCAGGATCTTGCGGCCCGCATCCATGCGCAGCGCAATTTCATCGTCTTCGACACAGGTTTCCATGTAGGCCGCCCGTTCCGCATCGACGAAGTCGCGCTCGAACAGCACGATTTCCTCCGGATAGTAGAACTCCACCACGTTGCGGGTCTTTTGCGGACCGATCGGCCACAGGGTCGAGACCACCAGCACGTGCGGATACCACTCGACCATGATGTTCGGGTACAGGGTCAGCCAGATCGCGCCATACGGCGGCGGTTCGCCGTTGCGGTACTGCAGTACCTGCTCGTGCCACTTCTGGTACACGGGCGAGCCGGACTTGCGCAGGCCACGGTTCACGCCCACGGTCTGCACGCTGTAATCGGCGCCGAATTCCCAGCGCAAGTCGTCGCAGCTGACGAACGCGCCCAGGCCCGGGTGGAACGGCTCGACGTGGTAATCCTCCAGGTAGACTTCAATGAAAGTCTTCCAGTTGTAGTCGCACTCGTGCACTTCCACATGGTCGAACATGTAGCCGCTGAAATCGAGGTCCCTGGTCACGGACAGCGACTTCAGCTTGTCCATGACGTCATAGCCGTTTTGCTCGAACTGCAGACCGTTCCAGCTCTGCAGCCGGGTTTTCGGCAAGTTCAGGCAGGGCGTTTCGGCGAAGTGCGGCGCGCCGATCAATTCACCTTTCAAGTCATAGGTCCAGCGGTGCAGCGGGCACACGATGGTATTGGCGTTGCCCCGGCCATTGAACATCACGGCCTGGCGGTGGCGGCACACATTGGACAGGACTTCCAGGCCATTGGCGTTGCGCACCAGCATGCGCCCGTCATTTTCCGCCGCCAGCGTCATAAAGTCGCCCGCGTTCGGTACCATCAATTCATGCCCGACATAGCGCGGGCCGGCTTTAAACAGTGTCTGCAATTCACGCTGCAGCAGCGTTTTGTCAAAGTAGACGTTGACTGGAAGTTGCGCGTGCGAACGCGCCAGCATGGCGTGGGTAGCCAGATCGGACATCCCAACCCCCCTTAATTAATGTACAGCAACCAAGAAGAGACAGAATCCGTAAAGACCTGTTGTCAGTTAAGGAAACGGTATTTCGGACAGAACCGGAGATTATACCGTGAAAATGGGTTAAATAGGTTGATATGGCGCAAGTTCTCCTTGGATAGGCGGGGAAAACGGGGTGTCAGCTGTGGTGTTGCTGCAAATTGCTAATCATTAATGCAACGTTTTTTGGGCCTGGCAACCCTGGTGGAAGCCGCATTTTTCAACCTCATTCGTTGGTTTGCTCTAAAATAACGGGCTACACTGCGCCGGCGGGCTGACTGCTTGGCCACATTGATTAAATGCTTATGTCTAAAAAACTGAATTCCGATCCGGCCAGCCCCGCCCCTGCTGCGCCCAGCGCTGCGGCGCCCGTTTCATTTGAAGAAGCCATGGCCGAACTGGCGGCGCTCGTCACGCAAATGGAATCGGGCCAATTGCCGCTGGAAGCGTCGGTGGCCGCCTATGCGCGCGGGTCGGAACTGGTGAAATATTGCGCGGGCCAGCTCGACAAGGTCGAGTCGCAAGTGAAAATCCTGGAAGGCGATATGCTGAAACCGTTTGCCGATGAGGTGCAGGCATGAGCGCCGCGTTCCAGGATTGGATGAAAACCATCCAGGCCAGCATGGAAGCCGACATGGACGCTTACCTGCCGCTGGCCGGCACCGAGCCGGCCAAGCTGCATGATGCGATGCGCTATGCGCTGCTGGGCGGCGGCAAGCGCGTGCGCCCGCTGCTGGTGTACGCGGCCGGCGCCTTGTCGGGCGCGGACGCTGGCGTGCTGTCGCGCGCCGCGGCCGCGGTGGAAATGATCCACGCGTATTCGCTGGTGCACGACGACATGCCGTGCATGGATGATGATGAACTGCGCCGCGGCAAGCCCACGGTGCACGTGGCCTATGACGACGCCACCGCGCTGCTGGTGGGCGATGCGTTGCAGGCACAGGCGTTCCTGGTGCTGGCGGAAGCCGCATCTTCTCCATCGTTGCCGGCGCCGCGCCAGGTCGCGATGCTGCGCTTGCTGGCCCACGCGGCCGGTTCGGCGGGGATGTGCGGCGGCCAGGCGATCGACCTGGACAGTGTCGGCATCAGTTTGGCGCTGGAGCAGCTCGAACGCATGCACCAGCTGAAAACGGGCGCCTTGCTGCGCGCGTCGGTGGTATTGGGCGCGCTGGCCGGCAAGGATTTGTCGGATGACGAAATGACGGCGCTGAATGTCTATGCGCGCGCCATCGGCCTGGCATTCCAGGTGGTCGATGATGTGCTCGATGCGACGGCCGATTCGGCCACCCTGGGCAAGACGGCCGGCAAGGATGCCGCCGACAACAAACCCACGTACGTATCGATCCTCGGCCTGGAGCCGTCGCGCGCACTGGCGGAACAACTGCGGCAGGAAGCGCATGCGGCGCTGGCGCCATTTGGAGACAACGCACTGCGGTTACGCGAACTGGCGGACCTGATCGTGCAGCGGAAGGCTTAAATGAACTTGCTAGAAAATATCGATGACCCGGCGGACGTGCGCAAACTGGCGCGTCACCAACTGACGCCGCTGGCGCATGAACTGCGCAACTACCTGCTCGATTCCGTATCGAAAACCGGCGGCCACCTGTCGTCCAACCTCGGCACGGTGGAACTGACCGTCGCGCTGCACTATGTGTTCAACACGCCGTATGACCGCATCGTGTGGGACGTCGGCCACCAGACCTATTCGCACAAGATCCTGACCGGCCGCCGCCAGCAGATGCACACCTTGCGCCAGATGGATGGCATTTCCGGCTTCCCGCGCCGCGACGAAAGCGAATACGACACGTTCGGCACGGCCCACTCGTCGACCTCGATCTCCGCCGCGCTGGGCATGGCGCAGGCCGCCAAGATCAAGGGCGAGCACCGCCACGCGATCGCCGTGATCGGCGACGGGTCGATGACGGCCGGCATGGCGTTTGAGGCGCTGAACAATGCCGGCGTGCAGGAAGACCTGAATTTGCTGGTGATCCTGAACGACAACGACATGTCGATCTCGCCACCGGTCGGCGCCTTGAACCGCTACCTGGCGCGCTTGATGTCGGGCCAGTTTTACGCGGCCGCGAAAAACGTCGGCAAGTCCGTGCTGCCGGCGCCGGTGCTGGAACTGGCCAAGCGCTTCGAGGAACACGCGAAGGGCATGGTGGTGCCGGCCACGATGTTCGAGGAATTCGGTTTCAACTACATCGGCCCGATCGACGGCCACGACCTCGAATCGCTGATCCCGACGCTGGAAAACATCAAGAAGCTCAAGGGCCCGCAATTCCTGCACGTGGTGACGAAAAAGGGGCAAGGCTACAAACTGGCCGAGGCGGAACCGATCCTGTACCACGGCACCGGCAAATTCAATCCGGCAGAAGGCATCAAGCCATCGACCGCGCCGGCGAAGATCACCTACACCGAGGTGTTCGGCAACTGGCTGTGCGACATGGCGAAACAGGACAAGCGCCTGGTCGGCATCACGCCCGCCATGCGCGAAGGTTCCGGCATGGTGCGCTTTGAAAAGGAAAACCCGGACCGTTATTTCGACGTCGGCATCGCCGAGCAGCATGCGGTGACGTTTGGCGCGGGCCTGGCGTGCGAAGGCCTGAAGCCGGTGGTGGCGATTTATTCGACTTTCCTGCAGCGCGCCTACGATCAACTGATTCACGACGTGGCGTTGCAAAACCTGGACGTGACGTTTGCGCTGGACCGCGCCGGCCTGGTGGGCGCCGACGGCGCGACCCACGCGGGTAATTATGACCTGGCCTACCTGCGCTGCATCCCGAACATGGTGGTGATGGCGCCGTCCGATGAAAACGAATGCCGCCAGATGCTGACCACCGGCTACCACTACCAAGGTCCGGCGGCGGTGCGCTATCCGCGCGGCGCCGGCATCGGCGCGGCGATCGAACCAGCGCTGACCGGCATTGAGATCGGCAAGGGCGAAATCAAGCGCCAGGGCAAGCGTATCGCGATCCTGGCCTTCGGCTCGATGGTGGCGCCAAGCCTGGGCGCGGCCGGACAGCTCGATGCGACGGTCGCCAACATGCGCTTCGTGAAGCCGCTGGACGTGGAACTGGTCAAGCAACTGGCGGCAAGCCACGATGTGCTGGTGACGGTGGAAGAGGGCTGCATCATGGGCGGCGCCGGCGCCGCCGTGGCCGAAGCGCTGGCGCTTGAGGCTATCGTCAAGCCGGTGCTGATGCTGGGCTTGCCGGACAAGTTCATCGACCACGGCGATCCGGCCAAGCTGCTGTCGCTGGCGGGACTCGACGCCGCCGGCATCGCGGCGTCCATCAAGGCCCGCTTCGGCGCGGCTGCCGGTTCCGACGAGCCACGGCTGGTCGTCAATAACGGCTGATATAACGGCTGATTTTCCTGTCTTGTTGCGCGGACGCCCATGTGTCCGCGCAACCCGTCACCTCGGCGGCAGGCGCGGAAGGCGCCACCATGCCCACCACGTACACCTGCGACGGCACCGGCAAGTCGCCTCCGCTGGCCTTCCGGGGCTGGCAATGGCCGCAGGCGGCGCAAGTGCAGCAAAAATTGCGGGAGCGGGCCATGTTGATGGTGCGCATGCCGGGTGGCCACAGCCACGAAGCGCCGCTGGAAGTGCGGGCGGAGCTGGCGGCGGGCGAAGAGGTCCACTCCCTTCGAATGCAGTTTCCCGCGGAATTCCGCGACGTGCTGGTGGTGTCCTACCGGCCGGCCCAGGTGTGGGTGAAACCGGACCAGCCGTCGCCCGCCGTGGTGTTTTGATGGTCCTTGCGCCGGTGTGGTCCGTTGCCTATATTGAAATAAATAGTATATTTCAATAGGGGACAACATGGCAGCCATGCGCCGCTGGAGCGGGATCGCCGGGATCGCCGGCATGGCCGCCTGCCTGCTGGCGGCGCCGGCGCTTGCCCAGCATGCCGAGGTGCCGGAGTCGGGGCGCTGGCAGGAAATGCGCTATGGTTTCGACGAAGTCGGCGAAACGCTGGAGTTGCGCTATATCGAACAGGTGGTGGCGCTGGCGGCCGCCGGCCGGCTCGATACCGACCGCGTGCTGCTGCGCCGCGTGCAGGCGATCGGCGACGGGCTGGTCGCGGCGGCGGCCACATTGAAGCCGGAAGTGGCGCTCTGGCAGTGGGAATGGCATGTGGCGGAAACGCCCGACGTGGAAGCGAATTGCGAGGCGGGCGGCAAGATCCTGGTGGGGGGGCCGTTCATCCGCGCGCTGGCGCTGGACGATGGCGAACTGGCCATGCTGCTGGCCCATGAAGTGGCCCACGCGGTGGCGGAACACCACCGGGAAACCCTGTCGGAAGCCATGTTGATGAGCAAACCCCATGTGCCGCTCGAGGTGGCGATCGAGCGGCTCGGCAGCGATTTGCCGATGCAGGTGCGGCTGGCGGGTTTGTCGCATATCCAGGAGCGCGAAGCGGACCAATTGGGCATGATGATCGCGCACCGCGCCGGCTGGCCGGCGCGCGCCATGACGGCGTTTTACGGCAAACTGGCCGCGTTGGCGGCCACCGAAGGCGGGGCGCCGCTGATCGCCAGCCATCCGTCGCACACATCGCGCCTTAGCATGGCGCGCGGCATGGCGCGGTTGCTGGAACCTTGATTACGCCTCGCCGGCGGCTTGTTTGGCGGCATATTCCGCCTTGGTTTCCTTGCGCGACTTGCGCTCGTGCTGCCACAGCACGTCGCCGCCGCCGGCAAAGCGGTTCAACACGCGCGCCAGCACGAACATCAGGTCCGACAGGCGGTTGACGTACTGGCGAGGGTGGTCGTGGATGGTTTCGGTTTTACCGAGGGTGACGATGCTGCGCTCGGCGCGGCGGCAAATGGTGCGGCATACATGGGTCAGCGAGGCGGCGCGCGAACCGGCCGGCAAGATGAATTCCGTCAGCGCCGGCAAGGTCGCGTTGTGCTTGGCCAGCAGCGCGTCGAGCTTGGCCACGTGCTCTTCCTTGATCATCTGGTAGCCGGGAATGCACAGTTCGCCGCCCAGGTCGAACAAGTCGTGCTGCACGCCGACCAGTTCATCGCGCATATCGTCCGGCATGTCTTCCGACAGCAGCAGGCCGATATGGGAATTCAATTCATCGACGTCGCCGATGGCGCAAATGCGCACGCTGTCCTTGTCGGTACGGGTGCCATCGCCCAGGCCCGTGGTGCCGTTGTCGCCGGTACGGGTTGCGATTTTTGAAAGGCGGTTGCCCATGGTATGTCCTCCGCGTGTTTCAGTAATTGGTGAATCACGGCAGGATACGACAAATAGCGGGTTTGCACATAAAATAACGCCATGTCCGCCCCCTCCGCCCATCTTGCTCCTCCCGTTTCCCCTGAGCGCCGCCAGCAGGTCGCCGAGGCATTGCTTGCCGTGCTGCCGTCCGGCGCGGTGCTGAGCGCCCCGGAGGATACCCGTCCTTATGAATGCGACGGCCTGTCCGCCTACCGCCAATTGCCGATGATCGTCGTGCTGCCTGTCGATGAGCAGCAGGTGCTGGCGGTGCTGGAGGTGTGCCGCCGCTTGCAGGTGCCCGTGGTGCCGCGTGGCGCGGGCACCGGACTGTCGGGCGGCGCGATGCCGATGGCCGACGGCGTGGTGCTGTCGACCGCGCGCATGAGCCGCATCGTGCGGCTGGACGCGTATTCGCGTACGGCCGTGGTACAGCCGGGCGTGCGCAACCTGGCCATTTCCGAGGCGGCCGGGCCGCACGGCCTGTATTACGCGCCCGACCCCTCGTCGCAGATCGCCTGCACCATCGGCGGCAACGTGGCGGAAAACTCGGGTGGTGTGCACTGTCTCAAATACGGCCTCACGGTGCACAATGTGCTGCGGGTGCGGATCGCCACCATCGAGGGCGATGTGATTGAATTGGGGAGCGATGCGCCCGATGCGCCGGGACTGGATTTGCTGGCCGCGTTCATCGGCTCCGAAGGCATGCTGGGCATCGTGCTGGAAGTGACGGTCAAGCTGGTGCCCAAACCGGCCATGGCGCGCGTCATCATGGCTTCGTTCGACGACGTCACGGCCGGCGGCAATGCGGTGGCCGATGTGATCGCGGCCGGCATCATCCCGGCCGGCCTGGAAATGATGGACCGCACTTCGGCGCGCATGGTCGAACCGTTCGTCAAGGCCGGCTATGACACGGAAGCCGCCGCCATCCTGCTGTGCGAAGCCGATGGCACGGTGGAGGAAGTGGAAGAGGAAATTGCCCGCATGGCGGCGGTGCTGCGCGCGGCGGGGGCGGGCGCGATCACGGTGTCTTCCAGCGAAGCCGAACGATTGAAATTCTGGTCGGGCCGCAAGAACGCGTTTCCCGCCGCCGGCCGCATTTCGCCCGACTATTACTGCATGGATGGCACCATTCCCCGCAAGCACCTGGCGCGCGTGCTGCGGGGGATCGAAGCGATGGAACACAAGTACGGCCTGCGTTGCGCCAATGTGTTCCATGCCGGCGACGGCAATTTGCACCCGCTGATCCTGTTCGATGCGAACCAGCCCGATGAATTGCGCCGCGCCGAAGCGTTTGGCGCCGATATCCTGGCGCTGTGCGTGGAAGTGGGCGGCACCATCACCGGTGAACATGGCGTCGGCATCGAGAAAATCGATTCCATGTGCGTGCAATTCACGGCGGCCGAGTTGCAGGCGTTCTTTGCCCTGAAGCGTGCCTTTGACCCGCTGTCGCTGCTCAATCCCGACAAGGCCATCCCGACGCTGAACCGCTGCGCCGAATTCGGCAAGATGCGCGTGACGGGCGGCGTGTTGCCGCATCCGGACTTGCCCCGTTTTTAAGGAACCGTTTTGGCAACCATGACGCTCGATATCTTCCGTGACCAGGTTCGCCAGGCGGCCGCCGACCAGGCGCCGCTGCGCATTCGTGGCGGCGGCACCAAGGACTGGTATGGCGGCGCCCCCATCGGCAGATTGCTCGATACCAGCGGCTATGCCGGGGTGGTCGATTATGAACCGTCGGAACTGGTGATCACCGCGCGCTGCGGTACGCCGCTGGCGGACATCGAAGCGCTGCTGGCGCGGCACGGGCAAATGCTGGCGTTCGAGCCGCCCCGGTTTGGCGCGGCGTCGACCATCGGCGGCGTGGTGGCGGCGGGCTTGTCGGGACCGCGCCGCATGGCGGCCGGCGGCGTGCGCGATTTCGTGCTGGGTGCGCAGTTGATGAATGGCGCCGGCGAGGTATTGAATTTTGGCGGCCAGGTCATGAAAAACGTGGCCGGCTATGACGTGTCCCGGCTGCTGGCCGGGTCCATGGGCACCCTGGGCCTGATCACGCAAGTGTCGCTGAAAGTGTTGCCGGCGCCGGTGCGGGAAGCGACGCTGCAGATGCCGCTCGATGAAATCGCCGCGCTGCGCCGGCTTAACGAATGGGCCGGCCAGCCGCTGCCGCTGTCGGCCAGTTGCTGGCATGACGGCGTACTGTCGGTGCGCCTGTCCGGCGCGGACAGCGCGGTGACGGCGGCCGTGGACAAGCTGGGCGCCGGATTGCCGGCATCGGTCATGCCGGAGGCCGGGGCGCTGGCGCTGTGGGCTTCCTTGCGCGACCATACCCATCCTTACTTCGACACGCCGCACCTGTGGCGAATGGCGCTGCCGCCGCACGCCAGTGCGATCATCCTGAAAGGGCGGTCGCTGATCGAATGGGGCGGCGGCCAGCGCTGGCTGCAGGGCGATGCCGGTCTTTCGGACCGCGCCGCCGATATCCGCCGCACCGTGGCGGCGTCCGGCGGCCATGCCACCTTGTTTCGTTCTCCGGACAAAAGCGTGCCGGTGTTCCATCCGCTCCCGCCCGCGCTGGCGCTGCTGAACCGGCGCATGCAACAGGCATTCGATCCGGACCGGCTGTTCAACCCGGGGCGCCTGTTCGCCGGGGAGGGCGCGGACTATGCAAACTAAGCTGGCGGACTTCATCAAGGACACGCGCGACGGCGATGAAGCCGAAGCGATCCTGCGCGCCTGCGTGCACTGCGGCTTTTGCACGGCCACCTGTCCGACGTACCAGTTGCTGGGCGATGAACTCGATGGCCCGCGCGGCCGTATCTACCTGATCAAGCAAGTGCTGGAAGGCGCGCCGGTCACGGCCAAGACGCAAACCCACCTGGACCGCTGCCTGACGTGCCGCAGCTGTGAAAGCACTTGTCCGTCCGGCGTGCGTTACGGACGGCTGGCCGATATCGGCCGCAAGGTGGTGGACAGCCGGGTGCCGCGCCCGCTGCCGGAGCGCATCCGGCGTTATGTGTTGAAAGAGGCGCTGCCACGCCGCTGGCTGTTCACGCCGGCCGTCAAACTGGGGCGGCTGGTGCGGCCCTTATTGTCGAAGGACTTGCAGGACAAGCTGCTGGCGGCACGCCCGGCCGGGGCCTGGCCGCGGCGCGCGCATGCCCGCCGCATGCTGGTGTTGCAGGGCTGCGTGCAACCGGGGCTGGCGCCCTCGATCAATGCGGCGGCGGCGCGCGTGCTCGACGCGCTGGGCATCACCCTGTTTGCCGCGCCGGCGGCGGGATGCTGCGGCGCGCTGCGCAACAGGGTGAT
>Ga0307408_100000375_pt1 | contig 40830 bp, 29 predicted proteins | sample 322Cmetagenome_FD_202116 | JGI IMG/M metagenome (GOLD analysis project Ga0307408, IMG submission 202116) | Maize rhizosphere microbial communities from greenhouse at UC Davis, California, United States - 322HYB-C-3 | ecosystem: Host-associated > Plants > Roots > Rhizosphere > Soil | place... | reverse complement strand
AGAATCGGGATTAATAAGGACAAGGAAACAGGCGACTTCAACTTTGATTTTATTGCCGATTATTTTGACGATGGCAAACCAAAAGACCCGAATTCAAAACCAACAGCTATTGAGGTTGAAACGATCAGTCTGAAAGCCGTGAATTTGTCATATGACGATAACCGAAAACCGAAATCACCTTACGGAATTGATTATGATCATCTTTATTTCAGGAACCTCAATTTAAATGCAACGAATTTCTCGTCAACCGAAGACGAAGTACTTGGTTTGACATTGACAGGGTTGAGCGCAAAAGAACAATGTGGTTTGGATTTGCGGAACCTGAGCCTGAATGCCGTAATCCATCCTAAAAAAGGAATCTTGTTGAGTAATATTGTTATTCAAACTGCCAAGACCTCTATTTATGCCAATCGTTTCAACCTGCGTTTGAAATCATTTGATGATTTTGAGAAGTTTAACTCCAAAGTAACTTTCGACGCACAAATTGATTCCAGTACGATTGACCTTAAAGATGTGACCTATTTTGTTTCAGACCTTGAAGGAATGGATCAAACGGTTTATTTGAGTGCAATACTTTCTGAGACCATAGATAATCTTACGCTTACTGATCTTGACCTTCGTTTCGGAAAGCGTTCCGTGATCCGTGGAGATTATTTGCTTCCGAATTTTGCCCTGAAAGGAAAGGCCAAAGTTGATGAAGAAATTGATTATGCATTCCTGGATATGAATGACATCGAGTCGTTCCATTTGCCTAAAAGTGCTGGAATGAAAGCCATAGATGTTGGACCGCAGGCAAGAAGCCTGGGTTTTGCAGAACTGCGTAGATTCCACGTGAACGGTGAAATGCAGTCGTTCGTTTTAAAGGCAGATAAAATTGGTACAAATCTCGGAAGTGTTCGACTGAACAATGGAATTCGTTTTAACCAGCTGAAAGAAGGAGGTTATGCCTTTACGCGTACAAATAATAGTCAGTACGATGTGAAGATCGATAGTTTCCAACTGGGGAAATTTATTGATGTAGCCGATTTTGGTTCAGTGAGCGGTTCTGCCTTCTTAACCGGAGTGGTAGGCCAGAAAGACATGATCCGTTTGACAGAAGTTTCAGGAGATTTTGACAAATTCGGGTACAACAATTACAACTATACGAACATTGCGGTTAGAGACGGATCGTTCATCAATAATGTTTTCAAATCGAAGATCGATATCACCGATCCGCATTTGAATATGCATTACGACGGATTGGTTGATGTGAACAAGGAACAACGCTTCGATCTTGAACTGAAGATAACCAAGGCCGATCTGCAGGCGCTTCATTTCATGGATGATCCGAACGCGAACATCATTGCTGATCTGGATGTGAACATGCACGGTTCCAATATTGATAACTACCAGGGAACGGTGCAGGTCGACCAGTTAGTGTTCTATCAGCAAGACAAGAAAATCGAAGTTCCTGATCTGGACCTGATGCTTACGCGTGGCGCAAAAACGGATTCACTGATCGTTGAAAGCGAAGTTGCGGATATTCATCTTGGGGGTAAAATGACATCAGGGCATTTAGTAACCTCACTGAATAATTCGTTTGCGGAATTGCTGCCAACCGTCATCAAACCGATGAAAGAGAAATCGAAAAATCCACCGCATGAGTTCTTTAATGCAATGATCACTCTTAAACAAACAGAGCAGGTGCTGGATGTTTATTATCCTGAATTGCACATCACTCCGGGTTCTGTTATTAACCTGACTTATGATTCGCAAAAGGACCTGCAAACAATGACATTTGATGCGGATGAAATTGCATTGATCCCGATTGCCAAAGATACCTCTAAAGTCCAGAAACAGTACTTGAGTAATGTGAAATTAACGGAAACCCTTGTTTCCGGTAACCTGGAAACGAAAATTACAGCAACCAGAGCTGCTTACAATGACTCCCTTTACGTAAGCAATTTCAATGCAGTGGTGAATGGACACCAGGGAAGTTTTGATACTCAAATACTCTGGAACCAGGGAATGCGAGATTCTGCTTCTATAGCTGCAGATCTTACGTTAAAAGAGAACAACGCAATTGCGGCGACCATGCAGAAATCCTATTTCTCGATTGAAGGGAATGTATGGCAGATCAAGAAAGCGGCCGATATCATCGTTGAAGAAAATCACATCGTTATTGATGACCTTGGCCTGGAAAGAGGGAATCAGTTGATTCGCCTGGATGGAGTACTTTCTAATGACGAGAATGAGAAGATTGAGCTGACCCTAAGAGATGTTCACGTTGAAGAATTTGCCAAGATCCTTGACCCGACGCTTGATATTGTTGGTCGACTGGATGGAACGGCTTATCTGAAAACACCGTTTACCCTGCCACAGGCCGAAGGTCATATGGCATTGTCGAACTTATTCCTGAGCAAGCAGGAAATTGGAACGGTAACACTTTCCCAGTTCATCTGGAACCCGAACAGAGAAAAACTGACCATATTCGGTGATTTGAATTACCTCGGAAACGAGACGTTCAAGGTAGAAGGAGATATTTTCCCGATGAAAGAAGACAACAACTACAATCTTACGTTGTTGTTCAAAAAAATGGATATTAGGTTTGCCAGCGCATTTGTAGACCCTGAATTGGTGAGCAATCTTGAAGGAAATTTAAATGGGCGTTTGAGAGTAACAGGAAAGCTCGAAACACCGAACATTAACGGAAATATCACACTCAAAGATGCAAAAGCCAAGATAGGAATGCTTGGTACAACTTATAGAATGGGTGGTGAAATCGTTTTTGATGGCAAGAACGGACGAATCGGTGGCGCATTACCTGTATTTGATGAAGAAGGAAATGCTGCTGTTGCAGATGTTAGAGTGACACATTCCGATTTTGCAGGCTTTAAGGTAAAACTGAATTTTTTGTTTAATCGCGAAGACGTTAATACACTTGGAAGTAAACCATTTACAGGTAAGTTTATGGTGCTCAATACGCGTTATAAAGAAGGTGAGATCTATTATGGAAAAGCTTATGCTTCCGGTAGAGCGACTATTTCCATAACGGACGTTGCGACTAAGATAGAGGTTCATGCCAAAACGGAGTCAGGAACCAATATCACGCTGCCAATGTATGGCGCTAGTGAAGTTTCCGACTTCGAGTTTATTGAATATTACGATCCTGATAAGAAAATAAAGGAGCCTGAGGTAGCTTCGAATATCGAGATGCTGTTGGATCTTACAATTACCGATGATGCGAAAGTCTCTTTGATGTTCAACGAGAAAACGGGTGATGCCATTTATGCATACGGATATGCTCAACCGTTGACTATTTATATGGTCAATAACTCTCTTTCCATGACTGGTACATATACGATCTCCGGAGGTAATTACAACTTTGTGATGCCTCCTATAAAGGAAAACTTCGTACTTCAACCGGGTGGAACCATTGATTGGATAGGTGATCCTGTAAATGCCCGATTGAATGTTAAAGTTGCGAAGGTTGTCCAGGCGAATTTTGGAGATTTGACCGGTGACAGATCCAGAACATCAGAACGTCCGGTTAAATTACTTATTGGTGTAAGCGATAACCTGATGAAACCGAAGGTTGTGCTGGATATTGCTGCCGATAATATGAATTCTACCGAACGAGATCTTTTGGCAAAGGTGAAACAATCTGATGAGGAAACACAGGCGCAGTGGTTTAGTTTGGTGAAAGACGGCAGATTTTCTCCTCTTGGCGGAGGAGGTTCTGGAAGTGGGGCAGGTGCAGCTGTTGATTATGCCGGAACCATGCTCGACGGAGGTTTACGTAGTGTAACCGGTGGTAAATTAGGAATTAACGCGGGAGGATTTGAAGAGGGTGCTAAAAATACCATTTCAAACGAAACCAGTCTTGGCGACAAGGTTACGATCACGACTTCTGCAGGAGTACAAACTGCATCAGCGGGAGAAGAAAAAGCAATTCCTGTTGGTGACGTAAGTATAGATGTCAAATTGAATCCTGATGGAACCCTGAAAGCAAAGATCTTCAATGAATCCAACGACCCTTCCAGTTCGAGTAGTGAGAATGGAGCATACACCCAGGGTGTCGGTTTGTACTATTCGGAAGAATTCAACAAAACGAAGGACTCACGCGTATTGAAATTGTTCTCCGATCCGTTCAACAGAAAGGGAAGTAGAAAGCGTAAAAAGGATAATAAGGTTCCGACGAAAGAGGCAGAAATTAATACTCCTCCGTCAACTGCCCCGGAGAAAGAGGAGGAGACGGATCCGAAAAAAGTGCCGCCTGCAACAGGTAAATAATCCGTTTTTCGGGCTCACCATTTTCCAACTTTTCGGTACATTTGCCCCTGTTTGCCAATAAAGGCAGTCGCAAAATTTTTACTATGAATAAGGTTCTTGTTGCTAATCGTGGAGAAATTGCTCGTCGTGTAATACGTTCGTTAAAGAAGATGGGGATTTCAACAGTTGCTGTTTATTCTGATGCGGATGTGAAATCACCGCACGTTCTTGAGGCAGATGAAGCCGTTTATGTTGGAAAAGCTCCTTCGGCCGAGTCGTATCTTCAGCAAGACGTGATCCTGAAGCATTGTAAAGATCTTGGAGTTGACGGAATTCACCCGGGTTACGGTTTCCTTTCTGAAAATGCAGGCTTTGCACGTAAAGTGAAAGAGGCTGGAATTACATTTATAGGTCCTTCTCCGGAAGCAATGGAGTTGATGGGCGACAAACTGTCGGCTAAACAAGCGGTGAAAAATTACAATGTTCCTTTAGTTCCAGGGGTTGATGAAGCGATCACAGACGTTGAAGCGGCAAAGAAAATTGCTGCCGAAGTTGGTTTCCCTATTTTAATCAAAGCGTCTGCCGGAGGTGGTGGAAAAGGAATGCGTTTGGTAGAAAACGTCGGTGAATTCGAAGAACAAATGAAGATGGCGCAAAGTGAAGCCCGCTCCTCGTTCGGAGATGATGCCGTTTTTATAGAGAAATTTGTTACAAAGCCACGCCATATTGAGATCCAGGTTTTCGCTGATACTTTAGGGAATGTGGTCTATTTGTTCGAACGTGAATGTTCTATTCAGCGTCGACACCAAAAAGTGATAGAAGAAGCTCCTTCCGCGGTTCTTACTGCAGATCTTCGCAAGCGAATGGGAGAAGCAGCGGTAAATGTTTGCAAGGCTTGTGATTACCTTGGAGCGGGAACTGTTGAATTCCTTCTGGATGGTGATTTGAATTTCTATTTCCTTGAAATGAATACCCGTTTACAAGTGGAACACCCGGTTACAGAAGAAATTACCGGAACTGACCTGGTAGAATGGCAGGTTCGCGTTGCAAGGGGTGAGCGTCTTCCTAAATTACAGGATGAGTTGAGTATTCACGGACATTCCATTGAAGTTCGCGTTTATGCGGAAGATACGTTGAACGGGTTTATCCCGGATATCGGTACCTTGAACCGTTATAAGCGACCAAGAGTTGATCTTGCACGTGTTGACGATGCTTTCGAAGAAGGAATGGAAGTTCCGATCTATTACGACCCAATGATTGCCAAATTGGTGGTTTGGGCAGAAACGCGTGAAGAAGCGATGGATAAAATGGTTCTTGCTATCAATAACTACGAGATTTCAGGAGTGAAGACTACCCTTGATTTCGGAAAGTACGTGATGAAGCATTCTGCATTTCGCTCAGGTGATTTCGACACGAATTTCGTGAAGCAGTATTTCCAGGACCCGAAAGTGATGTGGGAGGTTTACGAAGAAGAAACTGAAGCATTAAAAGCAGGCTTGGAACAGATTTGGGCCGATTTGACCAAAAAATCCAACGCTGATGCCGCTTCAAGAAGTATTGCTTCCAGCTGGAAATTACACGGTAACTAATTGAAAATTGAGAATGTAAAATGTAGAAGATTGAGATGTATAATTCTCTTTTCAATTCTCCATTTTCAATTTTCAATTTTTTCATCACAATAACAGATATAATCTTTACCTTTAGCGCTCAAAAAAATTAAAAGTTGTCATGAACTTACACGAATATCAAGGAAAATCAATTTTACAGAAGTACGGCGTTGCAATTCAACGTGGTGTTGTTGTAGATAAAGTTGAAGATGCAGTTGCTGCTGCTAAAAAATTGACTGAGGAAACAGGTACTGGTTGGTACGTTGTTAAAGCTCAAATTCATGCTGGTGGTCGTGGTAAAGGAATTGTTGCAGAAACTGGTTCTAACGGTGTAGTTCTTGCAAAAGGATTGGATCACGTTGAAGAAAAAGTAAAAGGAATTCTTGGTGGACACCTTGAAACTGCTCAAACGAACGGTAAAGGGAAACTGGTTAGCAAAGTATTGTTGGCTGAAGACGTTTACTATCCGGGTGAAGCAGAAGTAGAAGAGTTCTATATGTCTGTTCTATTGGATCGTGAAAGAGGTCGTAACATCATCATGTATTCTACTGAAGGTGGAATGGATATTGAGACTGTTGCTCATGATACACCACATTTAATTTTTAAGGAAGAGATTGATCCACGTGTTGGAATTCAAGGTTTCCAGGCGCGTAAAATTGCTTTCAATTTAGGATTGTCAGGTGAAGCGTTCAAGCAAATGACAAAATTCGTAGTTTCACTTTACAGTGCATACGAAGGTTGTGATGCTGCAATGTTCGAGATCAACCCTGTATTGAAAACTTCAGATAACAAGATCATCGCTGTTGATGCGAAAGTAACATTGGATGGAAACGGATTGTTCCGTCACCCGGATTATGCTGAAATGCGCGATACTTCAGAAGAAGATCCGTTGGATGTTGAAGCTGACAAAGCTGGTCTGAACTTCGTTAAGTTGGACGGAAACGTTGCTTGTATGGTAAACGGAGCTGGTTTGGCAATGGCAACTATGGACATCATCAAGTACTCTGGTGGTAACCCTGCTAACTTCCTTGATGTTGGTGGAACTGCAGATGCTGAGCGTGTTGAGAAAGCTTTCCATATCATTTTGAAAGATCCGAATGTAAAAGCGATTTTGATCAACATCTTCGGAGGAATCGTTCGTTGTGACCGTGTTGCTCAGGGAGTTGTTGATGCTTACAAAAACATGGGGAACATTCCTGTTCCTATCATCGTTCGTTTGCAGGGAACAAATGCTGAAGAAGCTAAGAGATTGATCGACGAAAGTGGATTGAATGTACATTCAGCAGTATTGTTGCAGGAAGCAGCAGATAAAGTAAAAGAAGTATTGGCATAAGCCATAACAAATAATCAGAAAAGCATCAGTGCGCTAACGGCGGATTGGTGCTTTTTTCATTTTAAATGCCACCTATGATTCAACGTTTTATGTTTGGTTTGATTGTGCTCTTTTGCACTTCTTCTGTTCTTGCTTATTCCGATGAACAGCTGACCAAAGAAATAGGCATTCTTTTAGAACGAATTAAGCAGGAACATGTCAAACCACGAGCGATCGATGCTGAATTTGCGCATGCCGTAAACCTTAATTTTGTAGAATACCTCGATCCCGATAAACTCATTTTCAATATTCAGGATGAAAAAGAATTTATAGCCAAAGAAGCAGAACTGGTTAACGATCTCAAAAACCGTTCATTGGGTTATTATCAATTCGTTTTAACACGATACACTGAGCGTTTGACAGCAATGTCGAAATTGAGTACGGAAGTTTACGGAAACAAGATTCCACCTGTTTTTGCAGGAAAATCTTTAGAGATCGGTAAGGAAAGACCAAATAGCATGGACCAGTCGAATGCCTGGAAACAATATTTTACAGTTCGCTATTACGATCAGTTGCTTGATAATTTAAACGCTACGGAAACAACATTTCCAAAAGATTCTCTTACCTCCTGGTCCGACAAAACCAGGGCAGCATTGAGCAAGCGTACTTCAGAATCATTAAAAGAATGGCAGAACAGGGATCAGTTGTCACATATTTTCCTGAACGCAATTGCCCAGGCGTTCGATCCTCATACTTTTTTCTTTAACCCGGAATCAAAGAAAAGCTTTGAGGAAGAATTGAGTTCTGAACGTGAGATCTACGGAATCAGTTTAGAGTTTGACCTTGCAAATGAAACGCATATTACGCGTGTTGCTCCCGGTGGCCCGGCATGGTTGAGTAATGAGGTTCATGAGGGCGACAAAGTACTCGAGATCACATTTATAGATCACAAGAAGATTGTTCTGGATGGCGATCTTTCTACCTACAATTCGGTTATGCAAACTTTCGACGAAACATCTTCAAAGGAAATTGAATTGGTGTTGGAAGATGGTGAAAACAAACGAAAAGTCGTGCACCTGAAAAAGTCGAAAGTCTATAGTGACGAAGACATTATCAAAAACGCTGTACTTAAAAACGGCGACAAGAAGATAGGTTATGTTGCGTTGCCTGATTTTTATGTGAACTGGACGGATACTTCATCACTCGGATGTGCGAATGACCTGGCCAAATGCGTCCTGAAACTTAAAAAAGACACCATTTCAGGATTGATAATTGATCTCAGAGGAAATGGTGGAGGTTCACTGAAAGAAGCAATCGATATTGCCGGAATTTTCATTGACTACGGACCAGTTTTGGCAACAAAGGAAAAAGACGGTTCAGTTCATATTTTGAAGGATTTTAATCGTGGATTGATGTACAGCGGACCATTGATGATCATGATAGACGAAATGAGTGCTTCGGCGTCGGAAATCGTTGCAAGTACACTTCAGGATTATAATCGTGCAGTAATTTTCGGTACTCCGAGTTTTGGAAAAGCAACTTCACAAATGATCTATTCCCTGGATCCGAAATTGTATCCTGTACAAATGAGTTTCATGGAAGAAGACAAGACGCTTGGATATGCGAATATTACTAACGGACAATTATATCGTATTACCGGTAAATGGAACCAGTTAAGCGGAGTTCAACCCGATATTTTATGGAAACTAACCTCCACCAGTTCCAACGAGTCGGGAGAGCGAGAATTGAGAAATATATTGCTCCCGGATTCTATTACAAAGAAGATAACATTTCAGCCAGCTGTAAAAATAAATACCGCGCGTTTGACGGAGCTATCTGACAAAAGAACACTAACCGAAAAGCAGTTCCTGGATTATGCTTCATTGGTAACTAAAATTGATAATTCATCAAGAGCCCGGGAAGGACAATTTGAGAAAGCCGGAGCGATTATAAGTCTGGAAAATATGCTGCAGATGCGAAATGCATTAATTCAACTTTCCGAGGAATTGGAGGGCTTTGAGAAGCAATTAATTTGTACTTTTGACGCGTCAGCTAACCATTTCGATCGTGACTTAATTACCACCGACGAAATCTTAGACATGTACAACAAACAATTTCTTGATCAGCTGGAACATGATATTCAGCTCATGGAGGGATTTAATATTATGAATGATTTGATCAATAACCGTTAATTATGAAAGCAAAAATTTACTTACTAATTGCTATTTGCACCTTTTTCACAGGATTGAAAGCCGTGGCTCAAAGTCCGGTAGAGTACATGAACTCCTTCTCTGTAGAATACCAGAAAATCCAGCAGGATATGTGGGATTACACAAGTTCGGTTTCTCACGGAAAAAGCGCGCGCAAAGTGGATAAAAGAAGAATGGAACTGATCCAAACTTCAAATTCTGCATTGTCGAAAGCTAAGTCTGCAAAAGGATTTGAAGGTTCTACTGAATTCAAGGATTCCGTAGTAGAATACCTGAGAATTGTAAACATCGTTTTGAAGGAGGATTATGCGAAGATCGTAGACATGGAAGAGATTGCTGAAAACTCTTACGATGCAATGGAAGCATACATGACGGCTCGTGATCAGGCGAGTGATAAATTGGCTGACGCAAGCGTTATGATCAATCGTGTACAGCGTCGTTTTGCAGAAGCTCATGACGTAAAGATCATCGAATCTTCAAGCGAATTGGATAAGAAAATGGAAGTTGCCGGCGACGTTTACGAGCATTACAACAAGGTTTATTTGATCTTCTTCAAAAGCTTCAAGCAGGAGGCATATTTGTTGGACGCAATCGCACGTAAGGATTTGAGTGCTATTGAGCAAAACCGTGAAGCTTTGATCGCAACTGCGAAAGAAGGTTTGGAGAAGTTGAAGGACGTGGAGTTGTACAATGCAGACAGAACAGTTGTCGATGCAACGAAAAAATTGTTGGAGTTCTACATCACAGAAGGTGAGAAGGAAATCAAAGTGGTATCTGATTTCATGTTGACTTCTGAAAATTTTGACAAAACGAAAGAAGCTTTCGACAAGAAGCCGGAAAAGAGCAGAACAAAAGCTGACGTTGATGCATACAACAAAGCGGTTAACGATATGAATGCCGGTGTAAACCAGTACAATGCTACAAACAACAAGCTAAATGCAGACAGAGGTAAATTGATCGAGGGTTGGAATAAAACAGCTCAGGCGTTTACTGATAAACACGTTCCAAAAGGAAAATAGGCTTTAAAAATCTTGAAAGGAGCATCAATTCTGTAATTGCAGGATTGGTGCTTTTCTTTTTTGATAACTTTGGCGGCATTAAAAGAAAGAAAATCCGTTACCAAATAACATGAGCGAAAAGAGGATCTACTTCAACAACTTCGATGCATTAAGATTTGTAGCTGCAATTGTTATCGTTTTTGCCCACGCAGTTGAAGGTTGGATCGGTTGGTTCGAACCTGACCATATCATCGATTCTTTTACAGATCCCGTTACTCACCAGGAATCCACTTTTGGACATCTCGCAATGACTTTGATCAAGAATCTTGGGATTGGAGTTGACCTGTTTTTTGTTTTAAGCGGATTCCTGATCACTTACCTTCTTGTTCAGGAAAAGCAGCGATTCGGTAAGATTAGCATACCTAATTTCTTCTTGCGAAGAACCTTCCGGATCTGGCCTGTGTTTTATTTGTTAATTGCCTTAGGGCCTTTTATCGTGCAGTGGACTCAACAGACCTACGATCCTGATTATTTAAGAAATGCATTATTCCTTGGTAATTATGATACCATTTGGCGCGGGCAGTTTTTGATGCCCTTTGCTCATTTCTGGTCCATCTGTGTCGAGGAGCATTTCTACATTTTCTGGCCGTTTGTTGTTGCGTTCGTACCATGGAGACGTTTGCCTGCGGTGATGATAGCAATCATTCTTTTGAGTATTGGCTTTCGGGCCTATACGTTTTATGCCCTGGATAATAACTGGGCGCATATGTACCTCAATACCTTGAGCAGAATTGATGTGTTGATTTTCGGGGCAATATTGGGCTATTATTATGCCCGGAAACCATTCACTTTCACACTTCCGATTTGGTTGCGATGGACCCTGTTCCTTGCGCTTGTTTCATTGTTGTCCATAACTCCGATCTATGAGATTGGTAACGTGTTTGAAGCGATGTTCAAGAAGTACATGTTTGTTGGAATCATTATTCTTCTATTGCTCGATTTCCAGTTCGGAACAAACAGGAAATTGCGCCCGTTTGCGAACCCTGTATTCTCTTACCTCGGAAAATGTTCCTATGGAATTTACATGTACAGCAATATCCTGATTGCGATCATTGTTGTACAGATCATGTGGCGATACCAGGTTAACAATATGTGGTTGTTCCTGTTCTTCAATTTTGCATTGACCATCGGGATTTCTATTATCAGTTTTGAGTTTTTTGAGAAGCGGATAGTGAAGTGGAGCCACCGATTCAGGGTGTTGAAGTAAGTTCTGTCAAAATTGAGGTAAATATAAAATACCATGGTATATTATGGTAATATTGCCATATTACCGCAGTTTTGGATCTTAATAAATTACCTCTTGCAAACAACACTTCTTTCCCTTCAGGATTCTCTTCCTCTGACCTGTTCTCGTTCAGGAACATGCTGTCATGGGAATTTGGTCCGGTTGAATCCCTGGGAATTGGCTCAATTGTCAAATGCGAAAAACATCAGTTCAGCAGAATTCCTGGAAACATTTACAATTGCCGGTGGTTCCATACTGCATTTCAACGGAAAGCCAAATCACACCGGGAAACGTTCTTGCGGGCAATACGTGGAAGGAAATGGCTGTAGTGTCCATCGGTCACGACCATTGGCTTGTCGGTTATTTCCCTTAGGCCGACAAATCCAGAACGGAACCTCACAATACATTTTCCAGGGAAAAGAATTCCCTTGCTTGATGGAATGCCCTGAAGTAACTGATTTACCTCATTTGACCGTCGAAGAGTATTTGTCCGGACAAGAAACAAAAGCTTTTGAAAATGCGCAGGACGAGTACATGGAAGTCATGCAGAATTTGGCCGATATAGCCTTGACTTTATTGCTTGATACCGGTTTGGCTGAATCCGGCGATAGAAAAACACTCCAATCCTGGAGAAAATTGGGAACTTTAGGTCCTGCTTCACTTGTATCTCAGGTTGGCCAGGAGTGGATGCAGGTTCTAATGCTTCCTCCACTGGGTGATCAGGCAAATGATCCCATTTTGTTTGCGCAAATGCATAATGAGTTGATTCAAGCCAAAGCACAAGAGTTGTTTGGAGCTTTAAGTTCACTGGAAGAAGTTGGGAAAACTGCGGAATTAATGATGGCTATGGCGCTGTTTGTTGCGCATACGCTGGGAGCTGATACCAAAGGTTTATCAGAGCATTGGATAGTAATTGCGAAAGAGAACGGAGCGTTGGAATAAACGGGTTACTTCCCGAAGGTTTTCAAATAACTTTTGATCTCCTTATCTTTAGCATAATCTATCGGGCGTTTGTCAAAAGCATCTTTTCCTTTTGGATCGGCCCCCTTGTTCACAAACAATTTCATCAGATCCAGCTTTCCTTCCTTCGCGCAAATATGAACCAGGTTTTGTTGTTCGAAATTGACAATATCTGTGGCCATTAATCCATGTGAGAATAACAATTCGATGAACTGAAGGTTGTTTTGTTGAATAGCAGGTACAACTAATGCTTTACGCTGTGAATCGGTTAATTTGAGATCCGGATATTTTGTACTGAGATTCTTAATTGCCGGTAAATTTTTAGCATCAACCAAGCTGTTGATCGAAGCCATTTCCTTATTGCGTTCAACTTCATATGCTGCCCATTCGCTTTTCGTTTTTGCTCCGGCTTGTCGCAACAAGTTTACCGCAACCTCATTTCCTTCTTCAATGGCAATTTCCAGTGGGTTTTTCCCCCAGGTATTCGTAATTTGGAGGTTAACCTTGTAAGCAAGGATCATTTTTAGAAAATCCGTGTATTCGTCCTTTACGCAAAGGAAGATGATGCCCTTTTCCCATTTTGTGCTTTGGTTTGGATTTGCACCTGTACGAAGAAGAAATGCAAAGAGCTGAACATCCTTGGCCTTCATTGCTGATTCCAGGTAGGTTTCGTCCCAGGTTTCCGTTTTGCGTTCTATATTGCCGCCGTATGTGAGTATGTATTGGATTATTTCACCGTTGAGCCTACTGTCCGGGCGATTACCATTCTTGTTTTGCGGATCCACAGAAACACCCCAGGATTTGAGTGTTTTCAATAATTCAAGATCATTCATTTCTACCGCATGATAAGCGAGGTTCTTTCCATATTTATCGAAACGTTTCGGGTCGCAACCGAGCGTAACCAGTTCCGCGATACGATTGGTCTGGAGAGAACCCGAAACAAGGTAATAACCAAGAAGATCAACACCGTCATTGGAAACCAACTTAAAATTGACAGGAAGCCCTTTGAACTGCTCAAATTGACTGATCTTTTGGTTCCAGAGTAATTTCATTGGAGCAGTTACTCCTTCCTTGTTCTGGTGATTGATATCTGGGTTTTTAAGCAGTAAAGTGGAAAGTATCTGGGCATTCGAAGCATCGCTGGCATAGAACAATATGGTTTCGCCATTGTAGTCCGTATCCTCTATTTTGAAGCCTGGTAAACCTATCATTTCAGTGAAAAGGTCCACATTGTTGGATGTTGCAGCCAGCATCCAGCAATTGGTACCGTTCGAAGTTCTGGAAGAATAATCGAGGTGACAGTCGTTCTGAGCATATGTTATCGCTTGTCTGCTGCCCGATTTTACGGCGATGTGCATGACGTTAAAGCCGTCTTCTGAAATAAAATTGGGGTTTGCTCCCAGTGACAGCGCTTTTTTTGCCAATGGGATATTTCTTTCCTCAACACTGATAAAATGCAACTCATCCAATTGAACCTTCTTTTCCAATAGTTTTATCGCATATTGCATGTCCTGGAAGTTGCACAAACCTTCATAGGCTTCCGTAATGGATACGCCACCGTTCACCAGGGAAAGTACCATTTGGCCGTTTCGCACGTACAATGCCGCATCTAATGGCGAAACGTATTCTTTTCTAAACAATCCGGTTCTGCGTTTCTGCGAAAAGTTCACGGGAAATCCTTTTGTAATCAGGAAATCCACAAGAGCGGCATTTTTACTTTCTACTGCGGCCAATACCGCTTCGGAATCACTGTAACCGTAATCCAGTAGGTTTTTTACGAACGCCAGATCACCGGTTTCTACAGCAGTGTAAAAATATTTGCGTGAAGTTGCGCCTTTCTCAAGCAGATATAATGCAATTGGTTTATAATTCTGTAATATGGCGATATCAATAGGATCATTGTCCCAGCTCGTATCGTCGTTTTCGTTGATAGGTTCTCCGGCGGTCACCAATTTCTTCACCTCCAAGAGGTTATTTGCTTTTACGGCTTTCATCAGGGGAGAATCAGTATTGACTGGATCTTCATCCTGAGCAATCGATAAAACTGGAGTGCCTAGAAGAAATGTAAAGAATAAGCAGATAGCCAAGCCTGGTTTCATACGAGTAGATTTACGATTGTAGGACGAAAATAAACTTCTTTTTTGACTTTGTGAAAAGTTGAAAAATAGTTGCTTACAAAATATTCATAGATTCGAAAGACAAGTGTTGTTTTATTCATTTTTTATGAATTTGTGAAGACCTGAAAACAGGAGAGAATGGATTGAGCAAGATTTATGAGGTGAAAATTGAATTTTGATCCCTATTGCTATCAGAACAAAAATACTAAGGTTTGAAAAAGAAAGATTTACTATACTTGAAGTATGGAAAACCAAAATAAACTTGGATTTTTAGACCTCACGATTATTGTCCTAACTTTTTATGTTCTGGGCGCTTTAGTCGTTGAAACATTTTGGAAATTATCACCTGAAATTGCCAAATTGTTGTTGTACTTTGATTATGTTATTTGTGGTATTTTCTTCATAGAATTCATTTATAGATTTAGTACGGCAGAAAGCAAGTTGAAGTTTATGAAATGGGGGTGGATCGACCTGTTGTCTTGTGTGCCGATGGTTGATTTTCTGAGAGCCGGTAGATTGTTGAGACTGATTAGATTATTGAGGATCATTCGGGCTTTCAGATCAACAAAGAAATTGCTGAATCATATTTTTGCAAACAAAGCGAAAGGAGCATTAACTTCTGTTGTTGTCATTGCTCTCCTCATGATCATTTTTTCTTCAATCGCAATTTTGGAATTGGAAACGGCAAAAGAAAGTAATATTAAAACGGCTGAAGATGCCATTTGGTGGACCTACACCACAATTACTACAGTTGGATATGGTGATAAATATCCTGTTACCACAGAAGGGAGAATATTGGCAATGGTATTAATGACTTTTGGCGTTGGTTTTTTCGGAACATTTACAGCCTATGTAGCCTCGGTTTTTGTGAAAGGAAATCAACCTGAAAAAGAAGAGACATAGCAGGAAAATTTCTAACGCGCAATCCTATCTTTAGAATTTTCAATTTAGAATTTGAAATTTTCTATTACTACGTAATAACCCCTCATTTTCAAATTTTTTTTCACTTCTCCTGACAACCGTCTCATTTTTTATGCGTTATCTTTGTGCCGACGCTGAAGCTATAGCCCAAGCGTTGCATCGTCGCTGACCTTGCTGCACCAAAGCGGTTACGCAAAGGTGAAGAGTTATGTCGGCGAATTACAAGTATTAACAATTTTAAAACCGAAGCAATGTTCAACTTTCATTCAACATTAGGAGCTCCAACTGGTCTAGAGGCTAGTGCGCTCGGGCTTTGGGTTTTTCAATAACGATTCCACAAATCATTATCATATGAAAATCCGAAGCTTCTAAGAGGTTTCGGATTTTTTTTACCCCGAGATCTCTCATAAATTCAAACTTTTGAATTGAAGTAAAATCTCAATCTCGGCGTTATTCAAAAATTTCCCTCGACTCATTTACGAGAGTAAACTCATCGAGACAAATCTTCAAATGCCTTGATCTTGAAATTTTCTTTCAATTCTAACAAAGGACTGATAATTCCTTGGAGGCAAGTTTCCTTAGATTCTGACAAAAGTGAGTCCGTTAGGCGAGCCAATTGACGAAGTCAATATTCGCGTCTTTGCGGGAAAACAAGCCCACCGCGGCAAACTCCAGTATTTCAGTCCCAAAGAAAAAAAAATGGGAAATAGTATAAAAGGGAAAGACCTGATCAAAATCGGCTTCCCGCAAGATAACACTGTAAATATCGCCCTCGGGTTGATCAGCAGATATAAAAAGAAAGAAAGTAAAGACCGCGTTCTGAAGGAATTGTCAGAGGTGTTGTACGCACCGGATGAATACATCGGAGACGGACTTTGGGGAAAGATAGCAGAAGGCTTAATTGCCCCGGTAGAAGTGAAGTTTAACGAATTGAAGATAGAACGGGCGCCGTTTATCATTTATGGCGAAAACGACATTGACGACAAAACGAAACACCAATTCTACCAGGCGCTGAAATTGCCGGTTTCTGTGCAGGGAGCTTTAATGCCAGATGCACATTACGGTTACGGATTACCTATCGGAGGTGTGCTTGCCACAGACAATGCGGTCATTCCTTACGGTGTGGGAGTTGACATCGGTTGTAGAATGTCTATGACCATTTTTGATGCTCCGGCTTCATTCTTCAACGGACGAACACATCAGTTGGAGAATTTGCTGAAGGATCACACCAAATTCGGAATGTACGAAACGCACAAGATCAAGCATGATCATCCGGTGATGGAAGACAAGTTGTTTCGTGAGATTCCTTTGCTGAGAAAGCTGAAAACAAAAGCATATCAGCAGTTGGGAACTTCCGGCGGAGGAAACCATTTTGTAGAATTCGGCGTGGTGACGATCACAGCGAATGATTGCGAAGTTCCTCCGGGCGAATATTTCGCTTTACTGAGTCATAGCGGCTCACGTGGATTGGGAGCGAACATTGCCAAACATTACACACAAATGGCTGTGAAACAATGTCCGTTACCAAAACAAGTTCAGCATTTGGCATGGCTCGACTTGAACACGCACGACGGACAAGAATACTGGAAAGCCATGAATCTTGCAGGGGAATATGCAAAAGCATGTCACGACGATATTCACGCACGATTGAGTAAAAGGCTGGGGCTTCGCATGTTGATGACGATAGAGAACCACCACAATTTTGCATGGAAAGAAAACGTTGATGGCAAAGAATGCATTGTTCACCGAAAAGGAGCAACACCTGCGGGTAAAGGACAATTGGAAATTATTCCTGGAAGCATGATTGCTCCGGGGTTCATTGTTCGCGGATTGGGAAATACAGCAAGTGTAAATTCCGCTTCTCATGGAGCAGGAAGAATGTTTTCCAGAGCTGAGTGCAAGAGTCGTTTTACAAAAAGCGAAATGATGAACCAACTGGCAAAAGATGGGGTTTCCCTTATTGGTGGTGCAGTTGATGAAGCGCCAATGGCTTACAAGAACATTCATCACGTAATGGGAAATCAGCAGGAATTGGTCGAAACAATAGGAACGTTTCAGCCAAAAATTGTAAGAATGGAAGGTTCGACAAGCTCACCTGCTTTTCGACAGGCTGAGCAAAATTAAGATAAAATGGAAACGAAGATCATACATATCACAACAGCGAAAGGTCCTGCTGAATGTCAGCTGGCCGCAGCTAAAACATTGGGAGAATTGGTAAGCGAATTGAGAGCTAAAGGTTTTTCAGTAACGGTTCTTGATCGCTCTCCCGGTGATGAGAATGGAACCATTTTATCCGCCACTGTGCAGGTTTCCGGGGTAAATCCCGGAGCAGCACTTCAACCCTGGATTGGGACGATTCAATGGATTCAGCGGAGTCCGTATCGTCCCAACCACGGACGAAAGAATTGGTTTGTAGGCATTTTTGAGTTGAAATCGAATCCGGCTCAAAGTTGGAATGAAAACGATATTACCTATCAAAGCGTAAGAAGCAGCGGGGCAGGAGGACAGCATGTAAACAAAGTAAGTTCAGCCATTCGGGCAACGCATCATCCAACCGGAATTTCGGTTTTTGTGCAGGATAGCCGTTCACAATTGAAAAACAAGAAGCTGGCAACAGAACGCATTGCGGAAAAACTGGACCAGCATTACGGAAAAGAACTGGTAGAACGTGTTCAGCAACAATGGTCGCAGCACCACGAGCTGGAACGCGGAAACCCGGTGAAGGTCTTCAACGGAATGGAATTCAAACCCAAAAAGCCGGAGAAATCCTACAAGAAAGATAGAAACCGATTAAAGCAAGATTTAAAACGAGACCTGGGTAGGAGCGAGTAAGGGCTTAAGGGCTTCCGCCTCGGGCGGATCGCCCATACCATACGCCGACCCAAGCTAAAGACTAAACTAAAATGACGACAAACACATACACCATAAAAGCACTGGAAAGCTACAGGTACGACAAAGAAGAATGCCTGGAAGCCTTGGGATATGCTTTATCATACGATGAAAACAATGCTGTTGCATTATGCCTGATGGGAAGAATCCAGATGGAAATGTTTGAGAATTTTTCACTTGCAACAGATTATTTTGAAAATGCACTTGCATCCGATCCTGCTTATGCGGAAACATACAGGCATTATTTGAATTTATTGGTAATCCAGGGAAATCTTGAAAAAGCAAAAGCCTTTTTGAAGTTTGCAAGCTCACGAATTCCATACAAACAAGCCGATCTTTTCATTGGTGAAGCAAGAATATTGGAGCGAGAGTTCAAGCTAAAGAAAGCGTTGAAGACACTTGATAAAGCGTTGAAACATGCTTTTTCAGAAGATGTGATTTTCGAGATCGATGAGATGATTACCAGGATTGAACGAAAACGAAAGAAATGAGGTGACCGAATGCTTGCGCTGAATCCGCATCAGGCGGAATAGGCGCAGCGCGGTCGAGGTTATGGAATTGAACCAAAATAGACATCTCTTGTAATGAAACATTAACTTGCAGCTCATGAAAGCACTTATACCTGTATTTCTTTTTTTGATTGTTCGGATTTCATTTTCACAAGATGATGAAACACCGGTTTCATGGGCACAAACCCTGGATGGTTACAACACCGTTGATTTTACCGATATGGACGTGGATTCAAAAGGAAATACTTTCATGTCTGTGCTTTACCAGGGAAAACTGTCTACTCCGAAGCTGGAAACTGTACTTCCTGATGCCGGGCATTTTTCCGGTGCGATTGTGAAATATGATCCTGCAGGAACTCCGCTCTGGCTTCTCGGAGTAAAAGGAGCTAGCATTGCGTTGATCAGTTCCATATACGTGACAAAAAATGGCGATTTCATTATTACCGGAAATGCAGATGGTGAAATGACCTTTAATTCTGTCTCAAAAGAACCGGTAATTGCGGGAGAGAAAAAGGATGCAGACCAATACAATCATCCGTGGTTTCTTTACATCGCAAGGTATTCGAATGACGGGGATTTAATTTGGCTCAAAACATTTGCTACAAATGTAACTGGAACGGGTACTTCTGTGGTTGAAACAAGTAAAGGAGAATTGTATTGGGCCTTGAACCATAAAGGCAAATTGTTCGACGGAGAAAAACTGATTGGCGAAGCAGAGTCCAAACCACATAACGATAGTCAATATCAAATTTTTAAATTAAGTGCTCAGGGAGAAATCCTGCATCAGCATCCCTTCGTTTATCAGTCCTGGGAAAGTAATTACATGTATCACTCAAGATTGACAATAGATCACGAAGATGCGCTGATCGTTAATGGCCAATTCCAGGGAGCCATTCATTTTAATGAAAAGGACTCGTTAAACAACGATGCTTATTACGAGGCATACGATGGATTTATCGCGAAATTCGATGCCAATGAGAATTACCTGTGGAACCGTAAGATAGGTGGACAATATTATCAAACCATTACTTCACTTCGTGTGGATAAAAAGGGGAGAATTTCGGTTATTGGGTATTACGGTTATGAATGCGTTATTTCGAGTGGTATTCAATTGGTTCAGAAAAGCCAGTACGATTACAAATCAGGAGCCAGTATGTTTTATTGTCGTTTTAAAGAAGACGGGCAGTTAGAGTTTTCGAAATTCCACCGCCAAAACGGATGGAACGGCAACATTAATGCTATGGCAATGGGAATAGATGAGAATTCCAGGGCGCATTATGTCGGCATGTTTACAGACACTTTGCGTTTGGAGGGAACGGATATCGTAATTCCCGGGAAAAACGAAATAGGTACAACTTATTATACCAGGTGGAACGGAGATAGCCTGGAAACCGTTTCAAAACCTATTGATTCTGGAAATGGCTGGATCGGTTATATGGACGCGGTGATCAAAAACAACAAAATGTATGTTGGAGGTGTTTATGCTGCTTCCAATTGCATAGAGAACGTTGCCGGAAGTAAATTCCAGTTTTCGGAAAGGGATTATGGTCGTTCGTCGTTCGTTTATTCTTTTCAAATTCCGGATTTGCCGGAAATTGAAGATGAGGAAAACAATTATGAAGAAACCATAGAATCCGCAATTGCCTGTTTATCACCAAAACGGATTGCAGAACCAAATGTCTGGATCCCGATTCAAAATGTTCATATTGCTCAAACACCAACTTTATGGGGAAGTAATGATTGCGGTGTTGTTTTGGAAGACCGTTCTGCAATACTGTTTCCTAATCCTACTGAGGCTTTAACTACATTGACGGTAAACGGATTGAAGGGAAACTTGACGATTCAGGTATTCTCAGCTGCCGGTCAGTTTTTGTTTGCCCAGGACATTAATATTCTACTGGATGAACAATCCATTGAGCTGAACTTTGCCGGAGTTGAACCCGGAACCTATTACATCCAGTTGGTTCAAGGGAATTATAAGAAGATTCTTCCTTTGGTGAAGAGTCATTGAAATTTTAATTTATGAAGATTGTAGTAGTGAACGTCGCGACTTTCACCTGCTATAAATTTCGTATAAACTCCCATGACTTCTCCAAAACTTCCTTCGGACTTTCGCGATGAGGTGTGTGGCCGATTTCAGGAATGATCAGTTTTTCTGCAACGCCGCTTACTTGTTCTAGTGTTTTGTTTACCTGTTCAAGGCTTCCGTATTCGTCGTCTTCACCTTGTATGAAAAGCACCGGACAAGTTATAGTTGGAAGAAAGTGTTCGATATTCCAGGAATGGAATTCAGGTTTCATCCAGGTTTCTGTCCAGGCACTGAAAACAAAATCAACTTTGTCGCCGTGGTACTTTGCCAATCGTTCCGACATGTTCAAACTCTCGTAGCTCGACTTTGCGTACTCAATTCCTTCCAGGGTAATATCTTCTACAAAAATGTGGGCAGCTTCGGCAATCACAGCTTTAATGTTTTTGGGGTATTTTCCGGCAGCGATCAGGGCAATGGAACCACCGTCGCTGTGCCCGAATAAAATCGCGTTTTTCTGTTCAAGTTCAGCCAATAATTCATGTAAGAAATCAGCCTCTAATTCCATATAGTCGTTGTTGCGCTCATTAGTTGACGCCGGCTCTGATTTCCCATAACCCAACCGGTCATAAACCAGGAAATTGCAATCGGCTGCATCGGCAAGTTTCTGAGGGAAATCCCGCCACAATTCGATACATCCAAGTGAATCATGAAGAAAAACAAGAGTAGGACGATCATGAAATCGTTCCAAATGTTGGATCATAACTCCCTTGTAGGAGAACATTCTAGCTTCCATATAAACCACTTAAACCAAGATAAAGATAGAATTGAAAAATGATAATTGAAATATATAAGTGTCGCAATATCCAGTTACTTTATGAAGTAAGCGATGGAGATTTTCAATACGATCACCTTTTCAATTTTGAAATTCTCCATTTCTTGAACTGAGCTTGACGTAGTTTCAATTCACTTAAGCTATCTTTGCACCATGAATTTCTTCAAACCGAATATGATCATTTATAAAACAGAACAAGAAATCGAAATTATGCGCCAGGCGGCACAAGTTGTATCACGAACACTTGGTAAGGTTGCTGAAAAGATCGGTCCCGGAGTTACGCCAAAGGAACTCGATACTTTGGCTGAGGCTTATATCCGTTCCCAGGATGCGATTCCCGGATTCCTTGGGTTGTATGGTTGTCCGAGCACACTTTTGATCTCTGTTAACGAACAAGTGGTGCACGGTTTGCCGACAGATCGTCCGTTACAGGAAGGTGATATCGTTTCTGTGGATTGCGGAGCTGTTTATAAAGGATATTACGGTGATCATGCCTATACTTTTGCTATTGGAAATATTGATGAAGAAAAGAAACAATTGCTGAAAGTTACCGAAGAGTGTTTGTATTTGGGAATTGACCAGGCAAGATCCGGTAACCGAATGGAAGATATCGGTTGGGCAATTCAAACGCATGCAGAAAATCATGGTTATGGGGTAGTTCGCGACCTGGTTGGACACGGTTTGGGAAAAACACTTCACGAAGAACCTCAAGTTCCGAATTACGGAAAAAGAGGAAGAGGGAAGAAGATCCAGAACGGATTAACAATTGCTATTGAACCCATGATCAATATGGGAACTGAGCGCGTAGAGCAATTGGATGATAATTGGACGATCGTAACTGCAGATGGAAAGCCAAGTGCGCATTTTGAGCATGATATTGCTGTAGTTGACGGAGCTCCGGTTATTCTTTCAACTTTCGATTACATTTTAGAAGCACTGGACAAAAAATAATGGATCCGGTCAGAATTGCGATTATAGCCATCATGGTGTTTGTTATTCTCGGAATTTCGCCTTTGCTGGGCTCCGGACAATTTGTGCTTCCCATTGGTCTTTTCAAACCTGCATTTTTTCTCATTTTAGCGATTGGTTTGATTGTTCAGAAAACAAAAATTAAGTTCTCGGAAGCAACAGCTTTTGTGTGGACACTCGGATTGCTTCTTTCATCAAAGTTCATCTTCGATATTTTCTGGAACGGTAGTTTGTCGGAAGATCAGATCAATTTCTATTATGGCTTTCATGATTTTACCAACCTGGTGACTTATAGTTTCCTCTTACTCTGGATGCTGCTGATTGCCTGGAGAGAAAATTCCCGATGGTCCGTTTTGCAGGTAATAGGAGGTATAGGCTTTTTTTGTTGTTTACTGTTGAACCTGTTTGAATGGACAATTCTCCCGGTTTCTATTTGGTTTGGTGGCATGCTACTTATGAAAAACAGGCAAACAGTTGATTACGCTTTGGCCGTTTTCCTGTTTTTTGTCGTCGTTTCTACCTGGCTTTCCGCTTACTTTTTCGGTGTAGACACCATTTTGTTGCAACTGTAACTTTTCAGGGATTTAGAATTAGGACATTATGAAACAAATCTGCCTGAGTTTTTTTGTCCTTCTCAATTGCATTTCGTTTTCACAGGAAACTTCCCAGGCGGAACTGATAGAATTCGTTGTTTCACAAACACCAACTTTGATAGAGAAATTTGAACCGAAAGAAAAGCAGTTCACAGTGAGCTTAAGAACCGGATTCAACGATGCCGTTTATACCAATAAACAAGCACTTTCCGAGCTGAACGGAAGACAGATTATCAAAGTAGAATTGGTTTACACCACTTATAGAAAATCTGAAAAATTTGATCAGCACACCTTGAACAGAAAGCGTTTGAGTTCTTTGTTTGCAGCAGTTCCAGGAATCCTTGCCCAGGGTGGAATTGACTGGCAAATCATTGGTCAAACCGGTTGTACTTCTCCCGAAATGGGAAAAGATTTCTTTCATGGCGTTGTCATTACCTACCGACCAAAACCTTCAGAAACACTTGCTAAAATTGAAATCGACTTTCTGAAACAGGTGAAAGAAGGTAAAGTTCCCGTTCACGCTTATGATGCCTTTCTGAAACAGGAATTGAAAAAAGCTGATTTGGCAAAGTCGTCCGATACAGTTCCGGAGAAAGAACATGTTTTTGAATGTGCTGAATTTGTGCAGGGAGAACGTGCCAGGATTGATTTTTATACGAGAAACCTGCGTTATCCGCCCGGTAACAACATGCCTCAAACAGTAGTGGTAGAATTTACCATTACGAAAGAAGGAAAAGTAGAAGGAATTCAATTTCCCTTCATCTTTAAAGAGAATCCGTACACCACGGAAGTGATGCGATTTCTGCGAACAACTCCCGAATGGCGTCCCGGAAGACTGGATAGCATGATCACCAGTTCGCATGTACAGCAAACTATTGAGTTTACAGAACGAGGAAGTATCATTCCGTCGCCGTTGTATTGTTATTCCACCGCTGCTCCACCAAAAAAAGAGATCAAAATTCCCGGAATTGATTATTCGAAGATTCGACCAACAAATGCTTCGCTTGCTGTGGTGCAGATCCTTCAAAGGAACAAGTGGGAAAATGCTGCGCTCGTTGTAGATGTTACCGGAAGCATGGCGCAGTATTCGGCACAAACTATTGAGTATTTGAAGAACGAATTGCTGAATAAGACCAATTCTTTCCAAAAGATAGCTTTCTTCAACGACGGTAATAAACTGGCAGATAAGAACAAGAAGATCGGGTCAACCGGCGGAATATTGATCTCAGCAGTTACATCGGTCGATGAGGTGCTTGCCAATATGATCAAAGTAATGGAGGCCGGTGATGGCGGTGATATCCCGGAAAACAATATCGAAGCACTATTGAAGATGCAGGATTCCTGTTCAACATGTTCGTCTTTGGTAATGATCGCCGACAACTATGCAACTCCACGGGATTTAAGTTTGCTGATGAAAGTGACAAAACCTGTTCACATTATTGTTTGTTCCAATTCCTCCGTGTTGAATGAATGTTACCTGACAATTGCTTATCGAACAAAAGGTTCGGTTCATTTTAACGGGAAAGACATCGCAAACATTCACACTTTCGAAGATGGCGCAACAGTTCAGGTGCTGAAAGAAACCTACATACTTACAAACGGACGCTTTTATCGAAAAAGGAAGTAGAGAAATCAGGTATAATAATTTAACCATTAAGAAAATTAAGCGATAATACGATGTTTCAATGTGGTTATCAATCGTTCTTAATCTGCCTTATTCCCTTAATGGTTCATTTAATTTATTAGTCATTGTTAATATTTATCAATCAAAGTCAATTGGTAAATTATTCTCTTACATTAGATCAAAATTATACCCATGGAATCGGACAAGGAAAGAATTGAACGATTGGAAGAAGCCTACCGTAAACTGTGGGCTGAACATGAAGATCTAAAAAACCGGATCAAAGAAAATTACCAGGAGTTTAAGGCCCTTCGTGAAGGATATGGTGTTCCTTCTCAAGAGATCAAATCGGAGAGTAAACCTGCTTCTTTGCCAGTTCAACCGCTTACTTCTTCTGTTACTGAAGAAAAGAAAACGGTTTTCCCAAAGAAAAATACAGAGTGGGAGAAATTTATTGGTGAGCAATTACTGAGTAAAATCGGATTGTTGGTTCTTTTGGTTGGATTGGTCATAGGAACAAAATATGCGATAGATCACAATTGGTTAAGCGTAGGTTTACGTATCGGAGGTACTTACATTATTGCTTTGGTGCTTGGATTTTTTGCTTACCGTTTTCGGAATAAATACAAGGGATTTAGCGCGGTTTTAGCATCAGGAGCGGTTAGTATTTCCTATTTCATTACATATGCTGCTTTCTCTTGGTATAACGCTATTCCATTCGGAGTTAGTTTCAGTGGATTACTGGTTTGCGCTGCAATTGCCGTTTACCTCGCGATGTATTATAATCTTGTCATCATTGCACATTTCGGGTTGATAGCGGCCTATGTTTTGCCTCCGCTCATTTCAACTTCCAATCAGCATTTGAGTAATTACCTGGCTTATATGCTGGTGATCAATGCCGGAATGCTTGTTATTTCGTTGCTCAAAAACTGGAAATCGATTCGTGTTCCAATACTCATTTGGTCGAACATGATCTTTATTTTCTGGTTTTCAAAAGATTACCACGCAACAACGGATTGGAAAGTTGCAACAGTTTATGTACTGCTATATTTCTTTATGTTCCATGTTTCTGCGATTCTTCCCTCCGTCAGGAGAAAAGAAATGCTTCCCGTTACCAGTTTTGGAGAGATACTTCCCGTTTCAATGGTTTCCTTCGGAATTCTGAGATACATTTTCCACACGGCCGGAACATCACTAACTATAAACATACTGTTTACGGTTTTATTGTTGGTTTATTTTACAGGCGCTGTTGTTGGCGGTATCCGAAGAAAAGATACTGTAATGCGGGATGTCAATGTACTCACCATTCTTGGTGTTTTAGCAATCTCTATTATTCTTGACGCCGGACCGGGATACCGCCTGGCTCTTGGAATGGTGATCTTCGGATCACTATGTGTTGCCCAGATTCGTTATAAACTGAAGCAATTTGATGTGCCGGTTCTGATCGGGTTGTTGGCGTGTTTTATCTATTACATTATTCTCCAGTTTGGTCCTTCAAGTGTAATTGACAAATATGACCTTTTCTTTACAGGTCTTTTTGTTTCAGCTGTTTTTATTGCACTTTGTGCATTCAACTACCGAACAAAAGACCAGGAAACAGATACTCAGAAATTCCTGCCATATCTGACATTTGTCACCCTATTATTTACGTTTTCAGGGCAGATTTTCAGAGGGTTCCAACAAGCTGCGTTTGAGTTTTTACAGGCAAACGAGGATATTGAAAGGCTTGAAGGACTTAGAACCGTTTCCGTTTATGGATTAAGTTTTCTGGCGTCACTTTCTCTGGTCGGAGGATTATTCGCCGGATTGTACTTCGTTTTTCTTGCGGTGAAGAAATACCTGCTTAAAGCATCCGTTTCCATTAATGGAGCTAACTTGTTTATTGTTTCCGCTTTTGTTTGCTTACTGTTTTTCTCTATCCTATCATGGTTTGCAATGGGGTGGTTTTCAGATTTTGTTTATTATTTCGGATCCTACGTACTCGGAAGATATATTGCCTTTATCGGTATTTTATTGGTTTATTATCTATTGTTCAAGGAAGATCAAAAGGGAAAAAACCTGTTGGTTTGGTTTAACCTTTCCGTTCTTTGGATTCTTTCGCTTGAACTATCACAATGGTCAATAATTTCAGGATTTGGTGCCGGATACAAGATCGTTCTTACCTTATTGTGGGTGAGCTTCTCCGTTGGAATGATCTACCGCGGTTTAGTCAGGAATTCTGCGCTTCTGCGTATTACTGCAATGGTCATTCTTGGTGTCAGTATGGTGAAATTGTTCTTCTTCGATCTGACACGTTTAAGTACGATTACCAAAGTGGTGGTTTTTATGCTGGTTGGCGCTTTGTTGCTTGTAGGAGCTTATTTCTACCAACGTCTGGCTAAATCGGAACAAATGGAGGGCGAAGAGGAGAAAAGCAATTAGAACCAGAGTCCTATGCTTGCAATTCTGAAAGTTCCGTTTAGGCTCCGGATTGGTGCAAACCCTTTCCGATTTCCCCTTTAGTCTTTCCTCTAAAAAAGCCTATCTTTGCACCATGGTAAAAATCCGTGACATTGAATTGGGAGAATTTCCGCTGCTTCTGGCTCCAATGGAAGACGTGAGTGATCCGCCTTTTCGCGCTTTGTGCAAAAAGCACGGGGCAGATTTGATGTACACGGAATTTATCTCTTCCGAAGGATTGATACGTGATGCGATCAAGAGCCGTAAAAAATTGGACATTTTCGACTACGAGAAACCAATTGGAATCCAGATTTTTGGCGGTGACGAGGAAGCAATGGCTATGTCAGCAAAAATTGTTGACGCTACACACCCTGATTTACTCGATATCAATTTCGGTTGTCCGGTAAAAAAAGTGGTTTGTAAAGGTGCCGGAGCCGGTGTTTTGAAAGATGTTGACCTGATGGTTCGTTTAACGGAAGCCTGTATTCGTTCTACCAGCTTGCCGGTAACGGTAAAGACACGTTTGGGCTGGGATCATTCTATGATCAATATTATGGAGGTTGCGGAACGCCTACAGGATATCGGAGTAGAGGCACTTTCCATTCACGGACGTACACGTGCACAAATGTACAAGGGGGAAGCAGATTGGTCAATGATCGCCGAGGTAAAGAACAATCCACGTATTAAAATCCCGATCTTCGGTAACGGAGATATCGATTCTCCTGAAAAAGCTTTGGAATATAAGAACCGTTATGGTGTTGATGGAATCATGATCGGTCGTGCGGCTATCGGCTATCCGTGGATTTTTAACGAGGTCAAGCACTTTTTTGCAACCGGGGAACATTTAGCTGCTCCCGGAATAAAGGATAGGGTAGAAGCTGCTCGCGATCATTTGATGATGAGCGTGAAATGGAAAGGCGAACGTTTGGGAATTGCCGAAATGAAACGCCATTATACGAACTACTTCAAAGGCGTAGCGCACTTCAAGGATTACAGAATGAAATTGGTGACGTCGTTTGAATTGAATGAGATTTTGGATACGTTGTCTTACGTTGAGGCGAACGAAGAAGAATTCTTCATGGCTCATTAGGTTTTTTGAAAACAGGATACAAAGAATTTGCTGGTTTACAGGTAATATTGCAATATTACTTTTTCTGAGAGCATAAGAGGTTTCGTTTTTTTGCGGTTATAGATTTTGGGAAAACTGATTTTTGAGATTTCAAGAATTGGCATTCGCAAATAACAATATGGTTATATTGTAAAAATTAGAACCTGAGACCTATTCTTCCTCTTCCTCAATCCACTCATCCTCGTCCTTCACAAACGTAAACTTCACCAAAGCATGTTCGAATTTTGCAAATCGTGTTCCCGGTGTAAACGTCAATTGTTTTGCTAAAACCGCTGCACGGATCAATGTTTGTTCCGAGTCAATAGTGGTGCCTTCACCATGAATCCGTGAACCGGTTACTTTTCCCGTTCTGTCAACGGCAACGTCTACAAATACAACGCCCTGGTGTTTATCAGGAAGAGTCAATGAAGTAGAATCTGTTCTCACTCTTCCGGATAGAACCAATGAACCGGAGATTACCTGTGAATGAGCCAATCCCGTACTGACAAGCATTAAAAGGAACAATAGATTTTTCATATTATGCAATTTCTGCCCAATTGGGCTTGTCTTTCAACCGTTTTATAGCTTCTCTACGCAAAAAAGCGTTTTCAGGTTGCTCCAAACGCGGATCTTTTTCCAGAATTGCCCGTGCGAGGTCTCTTGCCTGTGCCACCAACGGACCATCTTTGGTAAGATCTGCGATTTTTAGTTCAAGCACGCCACTTTGCTGTGTTCCCATGATATCGCCAGGTCCACGCAATTCCAGGTCAACTTCTGCTATTTCAAAACCGTCGTTTGTTCTAACCATCGTGGAAATCCGTTTTTTCGTGTCGGAACTGATCTTGTCTGAAGTCATCAGGATGCAATACGATTGTTCCGCCCCGCGGCCAACTCTTCCTCGTAATTGGTGCAGCTGCGACAAACCAAAACGTTCAGCGCTCTCTATCACCATTACACTCGCATTCGGAACGTTCACACCAACTTCAATAACGGTTGTGGCAACCATGATCTGGGTTTTCCCCTTTACAAATTGCTGCATTTCGAAATCTTTCGCTTCGGGTTTCATTTGTCCGTGAACTATGCTCACCCTGTATTCCGGAAGCGGAAAATAGCGGCACATGGCTTCGTAACCGTCCATGAGATTGGCGTAATCCAGTTTCTCTGACTCCTGGATTAGCGGATAAACCATGTAAACCTGTCTGCCGAGCGCAATCTCTTTTTTTAGAAAACCGAGAACGGGTAGTCTGTCTTTGTCAAAGCGATGTGTTGTGGTGATAGGTTTTCTTCCCGGTGGAAGTTCATCTATGACGGAAACGTCCAAGTCTCCATAAAAAGTCATGGCAAGGGTTCGCGGGATTGGAGTTGCTGTCATCACCAGGATGTGCGGCTGAACTTCACTTTTCTTGCTCAGTTTGGCGCGCTGTGCTACTCCGAATCTGTGTTGCTCGTCAATTACAACTATTCCCAGTGATTTGAATTGTACAACGTCTTCTATCAAAGCGTGTGTTCCGACAAGAATATGTATTTCCCCGCTCAATAATTGTTCATGCAGGATTTTGCGTTGTGCTTTTTTCGTTGTTCCGGTGAGGATAGCAATTTTAACGTGAGTTCCCTCAAGCAATTCGCTCAATCCGGAAAAATGCTGTTGTGCAAGAATTTCAGTGGGCGCCATTATGCACGACTGCAAACCTGAATCAATTCCCATTAGCATGGTGAGCAGGGCAACAACCGTTTTTCCGCTTCCAACATCACCTTGCAGCAAGCGGTTCATCTGGAAACCCGACCCAAGATCCTTTCGAACTTCTTTCAGCACCTTTTTCTGAGCATTTGTCAGCGGAAACGGTAAATTGTTTTCGTAGAAATCGTGAAATACATTTCCTACCTCCTTTACCACAATTCCACTCTGTTTTTGGAGGTTGATGGCCTTTCGAAGCAACAATTCCACTTGCAAATGAAGCAATTCTTCCATTTTGAAACGGTGTCGTGCATGCTGAACAGTTTCCGTTAATTGCGGCAGGTGAATTGCTTTATAGGACTGAAATTTATTTGGTAATTGCAGACTTTTCAGCAATGTTGCAGGAAGTGTTTCAGGAATAAATTCAGCTTTCATTGTTGAAATAAGTTGTTCCTGCAATTTATGGATTCCTTTGGCGTGTAAACCGGATTTTGTCAGTTTTTCTGTAGTCGGATAAACGGCTTGCCATTGAACATTGTGGTTCACCTGGCTCCACGGTGTAATTTCCGGATGCGGAATAGTCCAGTTACTTCCGAATTTGGTCGGCTTCCCGAATAATTGGATCTCGGTAAACGCTTTCAGGTTTTGCTGAATGAATTTTGTTCCCTGGTACCAAACCAGTTCTACCGAACCGCTATCGTCCTGGAAAATGGCACTGAGACGTTTCTTTTTACCCATTGCCACCTCCCGAATAGAAACAATTTGTCCTTTCAGCTGTAAGAAACCTTCGGCAACGTGAATGTCTTTGACCTTCTGGTAATTTGTTCTGTCAACATAACGAAACGGGAAATGCTGCAGGAGATCTTCGAAGGTAAAGATCCCCAATTCTTTACGCAGTATTTCGGCCCTTTGCGGACCAACACCTTTCAGAAATTCAATTGGAGTTTCCAGCCATTGCGACATGACGCAAAGTTAGTAAATCTATGCAATCAATTCCCTGATTTCCTGTATTCGGAAGGAGAACATTTCATGATTTTCCTGAACTGATTAGACAAATGGGCAACGCTGCTGTATTGCAGTTTATAGGAAATATCGGTTAAACTCATCGTTTCATCCGCCAGGAAATCTATTATCTTCTCCACCTTGGTCTGGATAATGTATTGCTGGATAGTACTTCCTTTTGTCTCCGAAAAGATTTTGGATAAAGTGGCATAATCGGTATCCAGCTTTTTGCTGAGGTATTCGGAATAATTGCCTTTGGGAACCTCGCTCATATCGTCGATCATTTCCTTTATTGCAGATTCTATTTTATCAACAATGGAACTCTTTCGATGGATCATAATTTCCATTCCACCTTCTGTCAAACGGGTTGCTAATTCTTCCCGTTGCTCTTGTGTCCAGCCATCGGCAATGGCTATAATGCCTTGCTGAAGGATCAGGAACCGTAATCCTACTTCTCTAAGTTGAGTCTCAAGGTATAGCCTACACCGTTCACTCAACATGTTTTTCACATATAAAATCATAACCTCTAAGTTTTATTCGGGAAAAAGAAAGCCGATTGTTCCTCGTGTTTTTAATCACAAGTGTTAAGGCCACGACATCATCGAATAGATACAGAGGTTATTACATTCGAGTGTCGTAAATCTGGTAATAACATGTGGTATAATGCAATAATAAACCATTCAACTTAAGTGAATGTTAAATGTGTGATTTATGTAAATTTTTACAATAAAAATGCAAATGCGCATTGTTGTGCAATTATAGCTGAAATAATAAAAAAGGGAGCCCGCAGACTCCCTTTATTGGTTTTGTAACTCTAACTAATTTTCAAGATTAAGCACGTTGCAAACCCGTTTCCTGTATCACAGGGTAAGGCAGTGCTTCATTTAGGGTTGTTTTCCCCAATCTTTTGAAATCAGAAGGCGAATAACCTGTGATCTTCTTGAATTGATTGGACAAATGCGCTACACTGCTGTATTGCAGTTTGAACGAAATGTCCGTCAGACTCATGGAGTCGTCTTTCAATAATTCAATGATCTTTTCGATCTTCGTCAGAATAATGTGCTGCTGAATAGTAATTCCTTTTGTTTCAGAAAACACCTTCGAAATCAGCGCATAGTCCGTATTCAGTTTCTTACTCAGATAACCTGAATAACTACCTTTAGGAGCATCATTCATGTCGTCGATCATCTCTTTGATCACAGTCTCGACCTTTTCAACAATCGAAACCTTCCGATTGATTTTGATCTCCAAGCCTCCCGCAATTAAGCGGGATTCCAGTTCTTCCCTTTGTTCCTGGGTCCAACCACTCGAAATATCCACCACACCAATTTCCACAAACCGGAAATTCAATCCTACTTCTCTGAGCTGTTCTTCAACAAAAATCTTGCATCGTTCACTCAACATGTTCTTCACATATAAAATCATGACTCTAAAATTTTAATTGGAAAAAAAGAAAAAACAAATTCGTTCATCTGCTTGCTCAACAAGAACTATTGAAAACTACTTCTCCGAACGATTACAGCGGTTATTATTCTTCGAAAGCAGTGTTCTCTAATAACTTGTGGAGTGGTACAATTATAAAGGATAAATTGGATAGGAAAATAAAAATGTGGGATTTGTGTAACTTTTTTTTAACGCAATGCAAATACCCCGTGTTTATTGATGTTTTAGGCATACCGCGTTTAAGGTATCGTAAAGATTAGGTAATAATTCAGGGAGGTGATAGGAATAAAAAAAGGGACTCAAAAATGAATCCCTTTACTGTTATTTTGATTTTTTGTAACTGTCTAAACCATTATTCAACCACTTCTTAAAATCGTTCGGATCTTTATGGGTATCATAGGAAGCTGAACCAACATCACGCATAGGCTTTCCATCCGCTCCGTACATCACGTAATATGGTTGAGCAGAGATGTTGAATTCTTTAATCTCAAGATATCCCCATTTGTCACCGTATGTCGACAACTTTTTGAAGTGTCCCGGTACTAATTCCACGTTTTTTTGTTCTTCTACTGGAAGTTCCTTCGGATCATCTACATGAAGCGAAACAATTACAACATCATTTCTCAGGTGCTCAATAATTCCAGGTTCTCCCCAAACACTTTCTTCCATCTTTCTGCAGTTTACACAGGTATATCCTGTGAAATCTACGAAAACCGGTTTACCAACTTTTTTGGAGTATGCCAAAGCATCATCCAGGTCATGGAATACATTTAACCCTTGAGGACCGAGTTCCATTCCTTCAACAGATTCTCCGTTCTCCGAATTTCCAGCTCCTCCAAGTCCTTTTGGTGATTCTGAATAGTACTGTGGTGGTGGAAATGCATTGATTAGTTTAAGAGGTGCTCCCCAAAGTCCGGGAATCATGTAGAATACAAATGCAAGCACAAATGTTCCGAAGATTCCACGTCCAACAGAAACTTTTTCCAATTTGTCGTCGTGAGGGAAACGAATAAATCCAAGTAAATAAAGTGCCAATACAGCAAAAATTCCTATCCAAATAGCTACAAATACTTCTCTTTCAAGAATATGAGATTGCCATGCAAAGTCAGCATTTGATAAGAATTTGAATGCAAAAGCCAATTCAAGTAAGCCAAGTACAACCTTAACTGTATTCAGCCATCCTCCGGATTGTGGAAGTGAGTTCAACCAGCTAGGAAACAAAGCAAATAAGGCAAATGGAAGGGCTATTGCACTGGAAAAACCTAACATTCCAATGATCGGAGCAATTCCTCCTTTTTCAATAACCATTACCAGGATATTTCCTACGAAAGGTCCGGTACACGAAAAAGATACCAAAACCAGAACCAGGGCCATAAAGAAAATACCAATCACTCCGCCTTTATCCGCACCTGAATCGACTTTATTTATCCATTTACTTGGTAAGCGAATTTCAAAAGCTCCCATAAAGGAAACGGCAAACACGATTAATAAGGCAAAGAAGAAAAGATTTAAGTATGGATTCGAGGAAATTTTATTGACAGTACTTGCGTCTTTAGTTAACGCAGCAACCAAAACACCTAATAGTATAAAAATGGTAATAATGGAAATCGCATACAACATAGCGTTCTTGATTCCCGCTTTACGTGTTTTGCTTCTTTTTGTAAAGAAACTCACGGTCATTGGAATCATTGGGAACATACACGGGGTTATCAGCGCAAGTAGACCAAATCCAAATGCTACGGCAAATAATTCTCCATTGGATAATTTGCCAAGATCAAGATTACCATTTGCTGGTTTCATTTCTGTCCGATTTCCGGTCGCATTACCTTTTTTAGGCTCTGGTTTTTTAGTTTCATCAGATACTTTCGCTGGAGTACTTTGTTCTCCTGAAGCAGCAGCATCCGTCACAATCTCTTCTGTTCCGCTTTCACATCCTTTCACAGCAACTGTAACACTGTTTTCATAGGGAGCAAGACAATACCCGTTGATTTTACATGTTTGAAAACCATAATTGATCTTAAGTTTAAAGTCTTTGTTATTAAGGATTTGGACCTTTTGTTTAAAAACGATTTTCCCAACGTGATAAGCCAGATCTTCGTCTGCCTCCTCGTCATGATGAAGAACAGGTTTGGGTTCAGTTGCTTTACCGATTAGCTTTACATCTTTTCCGGGAATTACACTAAACTGTGATGGGATACCGAAAGAACCTTTGGGCAAATAAAGTGCATTGATCTCCCAATCAGGAACAATGCTCACTTCAGCGATTATTGTAGCTTCACAGTCTTTCCCCTGTTCAACTTTAAATTTCCATTTTACTTTATCTTCAGGGAATTCAACCTGGGCATTTAACGTGGTTAGTTTTAAGAATGCAAAAGCAAGAAAGAGGGTTTTAAAAACAAGTTTCATATTGAAATTGTAGGGTTTTTATGGTGTTATTATGGAATCGTAATTTCGAAAGGAAGATCAACTGGCGGCAGGCACATTACATCGTTACAAACCATGTAGGTAATTGTTCCACTGACTTTTCCATTGCTCTTTTTGTCAACTTTCTGAGTGAAGGTAACCGTCGATTTGAAAAAATCAAGATTTGCCTCAAAGTTCTCGTCGTATTCTCTTATCGGAGTAGGTTCAACAACTTTTTCTACCAATTTCACTCCGTCTGCAGTAAGAAACGTAAAAGAAGTCGGAACCGGGCCGATGTCGTTATTGATATGCTGGCTATATAAGTGCCATCCTTCAGCAATAGTAGCTGTAAAAAGAATTGAATTCTTCTCTTTGGAGTAACTGACTTCCCATTTTACCTTTTCCTGAGCTTGGATAGCCAACGAACTCAGAGCGAAAATCAGGAAACAAAAAAAACGTTTCATATTTTTTGATTGGTTCATCAAAACTACGAAACGTTAATTCGGATACAAAGTGTCCTCAGTCGTATAGTAAATATAACTCTTGAAATCCTAAAATTTAAGTTCTACAATATGATCAATTGGAATCCACATTCCGCCTTTCAGGCAAATGTACTTTTGTCCGGTTGCCCAAATCGTTGTATTTACACGCTTTAAGCCTTCATCATCGTGGAAAACAATACCCACTTTGGTGTGGTATCCGTTGCCTAAACGCGTTGCTTCTTCCAGTTTATGCATGATGTTCGGTTCCTGGTTAAATCGAACGGGTAATTTAAATGTAAGGTCTTTTACAACTTCTTTTTCGATTACTTCTGGCTCCATAGTTCCGTGGGTTTAATAGTTCATTAACACAATGTAAATAAAAAATTGAAACTGTGAATTTTTTTCAGGCAACTTTATTTTACTTTTTCGATAAGTGTAATAAAAATCGTAGATGAATCTGGATTTTTTACGAACGGATTATCCGAAATGGCAAAACCGGGAATCCAAATGATTTCTCCATTACATTCAAAAACAGGTATTTGCGAACGCATTTGTTGAGGCACTCCTTTTGATTTCAGCAAATCCCACACTGATTTTCTTCCGGTCATTCCCGTTAGACGAATCTTATCAGCTGGCTTCACTCCACGAACGAAAAGTAGTTGTTCTAATATTTCGGGAGAACAACACAATGCAGAATTGGATTTCGAAACGCCTGTAATACTTTTCAAAGTCTTGTATTCCCATTGTTTTTCAGTTTCTGTTTTATTGCGAATGTAGACTTTGTCCCTTCCTTTGTAAAAGCCAATTTCTTCTGTGAGTACTTCGGCACTCAGTTTCAGGTATTTCAATTCGTCGATTCGTCCCTTTACCCATGTTTCAAGATCCAATCTTCGAAGTAAAAGTAACTGACCAACATCGCCAAGGCATTCCCACTCTGCAAATGTAAACTCAGCTCTTTCGATGATCTGATCAATCAGTTTTCCTTGTTCTTGTTCAGTTTTGGAGTTCTCCTTTCTCAGGTTTTCCTGGAAGATCAGAATACTTTCTTTCAAATTGGGAACCTCTGTAGTTAATGCAGGAATAAGCTGATTTCTAAACAGGTTGCGCAGGTAATTATTACTTGAGTTGCTTTTGTCTTCACGCCATTGGAGGTTGTTTTGTTCGGCGTACAAGCGAATGTCCTCTTTACTGATTCCTAAAAAGGGACGAAGAATTTGCCCTTTGTTCTCATCCATTCCGGCTAAGCCGAAATTTCCGCTTCCCCTGAAGTGTTGCAAGAAAAAAGTTTCCAGCTGGTCATCGTTGTGATGTGCAAGAACTACATAATGGTGCTGGCTAAGCGCAGTCCATTGCATGAATAGTTTTCTGCGAAAATTCCTCGCTTCGTTCTGCAGGTTCTTTCCGTCGGCCCTGGTTTGTTCGGTCGGACAATGAAAAACGCGAAGCGGAACAGCATTTTCTGAGCAAAGATTTCTAACGAATTGTTCGTCGGAATTACTGTCTTCGCCTCTCAATTGATAATTGACATGTAAAACCGCAAACGGAAGGTCTTGTGATTTCAGCGCATGAAATAGCACAACCGAATCAATTCCGCCGCTGCAGGCAAGAAGGAGTTTTTTTTCTTCCCAGTTGAATTTCGCAATATGGTTTTCTACCACTGACATGTTCCAAATCTATCAATGATACGGCCAACCTTGGTTTTACATTCTTCCCATTCCAATTCCGGATCTGACAAATGCGTAATTGCACCGCCAACCATGCAGGAAAATTCCTCCTTTTGCTTATCGTAAAAAACGGTTCTGATCAATACATTACTGTCGATATCGCCATTTTCATCAATATAACCTATGCTTCCGGAATACCAGTTCCGCGAATGCGATTCGTAGTTTTCAGAAAGCTGAACTGCTGATTTTTTTGGAGCACCGGTCATGGATCCCATGGGAAACAAGGCTTCAATGATGTGAGTAAAGGTTGTTCCTTCTTTCAATTCACAGCTGATAGTAGAGATCAACTGATGAACGGTTTCAAAAGTATACAGCTCGCTGAGTTCCTCCACTTTTACAGAGCCTTTGGCCGCAATTTTTGAGCAATCGTTCCGAACCAGGTCTACAATCATAACATTCTCAACAAAATCCTTTTCAGATGATTTCAGGTCCGCAATGATTTTTAAATCTTCTTCTTTCGTTTTTCCACGGGCTGCCGTTCCCTTAATCGGTTGGGAATAAAGCTTATTTCCTGTTTTTTTTAAGAAACGTTCCGGGCTTCCACATGCCAAAACAATTTTTTCATCTTCAAAGTAAGCCGAGTGGGGGGCATTGGTAATTTCCCGAACATGTTTAAAAAGCTCCAAACCGTCTTCCAGTTTTCCGTTAGTTTCTATGTGCTGACAAAAATTGAGTTCATAGCAATCTCCACGCTGTATATGCTTTTGGATGGTGTTAATGCTCTCCAGGTACTTTGCTTTCGTTGATCCGAATTTCCAGTTTCCCTGGAATGGAATGGAGGCTGGGGCATCGGAAAAATTCCGGATCCAGTCAACCGAGCTCGATTGTGAATTCTTCTCAGTGGTTTCAGCCACCCAGAATTTGGCCAATGGATAAGTGCTCCTTGGTTTATTTATGTGAATAGTAGTATCGAGAAGTGCGCAGCCCAATTCGTAGCTGAGAATAAAAAACACGTTGCGGTTTTTGTTTTTTTCCAGGAAATCGTCAATAATGCCAAGATCGGAAATTTCGAAGACCTCCAATTGATCGAGAATTCCCTCACCAATCAGGTATTCTCCGTTCTCTTTCCGTATAGCAACGCGTTGAAACACCCAACAAAAATAATGTGTATTTTCGCTTTTATGCTTTATCGCCTTTTAAAAGCTATTGTTTGGACAGGAGTTCGGCTTTTCTACAGAGAAGTGAAGGTTATTAATAAGCAGTACCTGAACTTCGATGGTCCGGCCATCATCATCGCTAATCATCCGAATACAATCATGGATGCATGGATGATGGGATATGTCAATGACCGCCGGGTTTATTTTATGGCGAAAAGCACATTTTTCTCTTCTCCGTTCAAAAAGAAAATCCTTAACGCATTGGGAATGATTCCGATCAATCGAAAATCCGATGGGGCAATTGCCGGGGTGAACAACAAGGATTCTTTTGAAGCCTGTTATTCTTTATTGGAAAGAGGTGATATTTTGGTTGTTTTTCCTGAAGGAACGAGCTACCTGGAACGAAAACTTCGCGAATTGAAAACCGGTACGGCGAGAATTGCACTTGAAGTGGAAAAACGGAACCAGGGAAAATTGGGGTTAAAAATTGTCCCGATAGGCTTGAACTACATTGATGCCAGCAGTTACCGCGGAAAAGTGATGGTTCATGTTGGAAAACCGTTTACCATTGATTCAAATGATCTTGAGTTGTACTCAACAAGCGCAGGAAAAGCAGCTAAATCTCTTACAGAAGAATTCAGGGTTGCGCTTTCCAGGGTTTTTGTATCGCTGGAAGACAGCGAAAAGGAAAAATTGTCGGAAGAAATAGCTTTTATACTTGACGATAGAAAACAGAGAGGGAAAAGAGGAGTGAATCAGTCCATCAGGCTCTTGCAAAAAATCTCTTCCGGTTTGGATGAAATGAGTTTGACTGCACCTTATAAACTGGAAGAAGCAAAGAATTTGACGCAGGAGTTGCTCGACAATATCAGGTTTCTGGGTGTTCGTCCGGATTGGATAGGCAGAAAATATCGTTCCACCATGTATTCCAGGCAAATGGTACAGTCCGTTTTATTTCTGCTTTTAACCCTTCCGATAGCGCTATTTGGTTTACTGCACAATTTTATTCCGTATTATTTTATCGGGTGGATTTTACCTCGCATAACCAAAGATGAAGAGTATCATGCACCATTGGCTATATTAATGGGATTGATTCTTTATCCGTTGATTTATGCCGGATTTGCGGTTGGGTTTTCATTTTTCGGACTTGGTTTTTGGATTTTACTTGCGTATTTGATCGCATTGCCGTTGACGGGAATCTTTGCGCACTTCTATGCAAGATATTGGCGACATATCGGTTCAAAGTTTCGTTTTACACAGATGTTGCGCAAGCGTAAACAGATTTTTGTGGAATTGAAAGCCAAGAAAGCCCGCCTTAATTCCTTGATTTTGGGTGAATAAAGGCTCAGAAGTCAAAAAAAGAAGTAAATAATTGCTTTTTTTCCTGATTTAGTCTTTGTGATAAGCATTGATTTGTTATTTTTGCCCCCACGTTCATTGAACATAAGGAGGGATGGGTGAGTGGCTGAAACCACCAGTTTGCTAAACTGACGTACTGGTAACGGTACCGCGAGTTCGAATCTCGCTCTCTCCGCAACAACATCTCAGAAACGAAATTTTATGCGAGATGAGAACTCGCAGAGTTCGTGCCGGAGTGAAACGGAGACCAGCGAAGCTAATCTCGCTCTCTCCGCTAGAAGGCAATAATTTGAAAGCTAAGCTTTTAGAAAAAGTCTTCAGGAAAACTTTAAGAGGCGCTTGCGATAGTTGATTTTATTACTATCTTTGCACCTCGAAAAAACAAAAGTCAATCGAAGCGTTGATTGATTTATTGAAATAAAAAGCCTAGTTCGGGGCGTAGCGTAGTCCGGTCATCGCGCCTGGTTTGGGACCAGGAGGTCGCAGGTTCGAATCCTGCCGCCCCGACGAAAAAGGGGATGAGCAATCATCCCCTTTTTTATTTTAAGAAACTCGGCCCCGTAGCTCAGTCCGCCGCGGCGGAAGCAACTGCAAAAGTTCTTCCCCTGTGATGATTAAGTAAAAGGGTAATTGAAATAAAAAAAACTCGGCCCCGTAGCTCAGTCCGCCGCGGCGGAAGCAACTGTAAAAGTTCTTCCCCTGTGATGATTAAGTAAAGGGTAATTGAAATAAAAAAAACTCGGCCCCGTAGCTCAGTCCGCCGCGGCGGAAGCAACTGCAAAAGTTCTTCCCCTGTGATGATTAAGTAAAGGGTAATTGAAATAAAAAACTCGGCCCCGTAGCTCAGTCCGCCGCGGCGGAAGCAACTTCAAAAGTTCTTCCCCTGTGATGATTAAGTAAAAGGGTAATTGAAATAAAAAAAACTCGGCCCCGTAGCTCAGTCCGCCGCGGCGGAAGCAACTGTAAAAGTTCTTCCCCTGTGATGATTAAGTAAA